>ERZ1034678.353-NODE-353-length-26067-cov-38.271605_pt1 | contig 26067 bp, 20 predicted proteins | sample MGYA00520640_ERZ1034678 | MGnify/ENA primary metagenome ERZ1034678 (study PRJEB33766, sample SAMN09781767) | gut metagenome | biome: gut microbiome | host: Homo sapiens | place: Madagascar | study: EMG produced TPA metagenomics assembly of the PRJNA485056 data...
AGAAGGAATTGGGTTGGGAGCCATCTCTCCAGTTTGAGGAGGGTATCGAAGAAACTGTAAAATGGTATCTCGATAACCAAGAATGGATGAATCATGTTACTTCTGGGGAGTATCAGAAGTACTACGAGAATATGTACACTGATTGGTAATCTAAAAAAGAATCAAGGCTGGATATTAAATATTATATGATAGTTTTATAGATCTTATATTAATAATATAAATCTATTAGTGTTTCTGAAAATGCAGTATAAATAAGTTTTTATTTCATCCATTAATATTGGTCTAAGAATTAATATTTATTTGTCAAGAAACCTACTTGTAATATTTGTGTCTTTAGTTATTGTATGTATAATAATTTTTTTGGTTATAAAAAAAACAAGAGTTTAATTGGTTTTAAAACTAGAATGAGAAAAATGAAAATCAATTATGTCGGACAATAAAAAAATAGCAAAAAATACATTATTTCTATATATCCGTATGTTTATCATCATGGGAGTTTCACTTTTTACGTCCCGTGTTGTATTGGATAAGTTAGGAGTTACAGATTACAGTTTGTATGGAGTCGTTGGTGGTGTAGTTGCTATGTTGTCATTTTTAAATGGAACATTGACCATTGGAACATCAAGATTCTTGACTTATGAGCTTGGACGAGGAGATTACCAAAGGCTATCAGATACCTTTGTAACCGCCTTTTATGTACATTTACTATTAGCAGGTATTATTCTTTTGTGCATGGAAACCGGTGGACTTTGGTTCTTGTATCATAAGTTAGTGATACCTCCAGATAGGTTAGATGCTTGCTTTTGGGTGTTTCAACTTTCTCTTTTAACTACAGTTATAAGTATAACCCAGGTTCCGTATACATCTTTGGTTTCTTCACATGAAAATTTTGATATTTATGCATATATTAGCATATTTGAGGCTCTGGCAAAGTTAGGAATATGTTATATGTTGTTTATAACGAGCTATGACAAATTAATAGTTTATGCAACGCTTATTGCTTTTATCCAAATGTTGGTGGCAATGGCTTATCGAATATATTGTATGAAGAAGTATAATGAAGCACATTTGACACTTACCTTTAATCGCACAGTCTTCAAAGGATTAATAGGCTTCTCTGGATGGAATGTTATGGCTAACTTGACAGAAATGTTGAAGTTACAAGGTGTGGTTATTATTATTAATATGTTTCTGAGTCCTGTAGTTGTAGCTGCACAAACGATTGCAAATCAAGTGTCTACGCAGTTGATGGGGTTTGTTAATAACTTTAGAACGGCTTTTAATCCTCAGATTATTAAATTATATGCAGCTGGAGATTATGATGCCTCTAAAAAGTTAACTTTACAGGCTACTGTCATTTGTTTTGATATGGTTTTATTTCTGGCTTTGCCATGTATTTTTACGATGAAAACCATTATGGGTGTATGGTTAGTAGATGTTCCAGAATATGCAGTGTTTTTTACCCAATGCGTATTAGCTTGTAATATTTTGGGAGTCTTTTCCACATCGTTTTACATACCAATGATGGCTGCTAACAAAATACGATTTAATTCTGTAGCATCAGTATTTTTGGGTATTTTACAATTTATAGCACTTTATTTTATTCTGCGTGGAGGCGGAGGTGCCTTGTGGGTTCCTGTGGTGTCGATAGTGATGGCTATTGGATTTTCTTATATCGTGAAACCATATATATTATATAAAGATATTAATTATTCAATAAAAGAATTAACTATTTGTTATTGGAATTGTGCAAAAGTATTGATACCTACTTTAGTGGTAACAATACCATGTAAGTATGTTCTTGATGATAGCATTTTTCAATCAATAATCATGTTTATAGTGACAATGATAGTTGTTGGCTCTTTTTCTTTTATTTTTATGGAAAAGGATATCAGAAATAAAGTAATTGAAATTATCAAAAATAAAATACATCATAAATGAAAAAAATTGCAGTAATCGGGGCTTCTTATTTACAGGAACCTTTAGTTCGCAAAGCAAAAGAAATGGGAATCTATACATTATGTTTTGCTTGGCGTGATGGAGCTGTCTGTGCAGATATCGCAGATGAGTTCTATGATATATCTATTGTAGAGAAAGAACAAATCCTTGAAATTTGTAGAAAAGCTGAAATAGATGGGGTATGTACCATAGCATCAGATGTTGCAGCTCCAACTGTTGCTTATGTAGCAGAGCAAATGGGATTAATAGGTAATTCCTATGAGTCTGCAGTCAGAGCTAATAATAAATATCTTATGCGTAATGCATTTATGGAAGCAGGGGTACCTTGCCCACAGTATATGTTAGCTACACCAGAAACTTTGCATACCCCTAAGGTGCTTGATGGATTAAGAACTTTTCAATATCCTATAATCGTAAAACCTTCAGATAGATCAGGTTCACTTGGTGTTACTAAAATATGTACACCTTCAGAATATTATCCTGCCATAGAGCTTGCTATGGATAAATCATTTAAACATGAGGCGATGATTGAGGAATTTATAGAGGGACGAGAAATAAGTGTAGAGTTTATATCTTATAAAGGAAAACATTATCCATTACAGATTACAGATAAAGTTACAACTGAAGCTCCACATTTCGTAGAACTAGAGCATCATCAACCATCCACATTGTCGTCTGATATGTTTGCTAAGATTTATGAAATTACCGAGAAAGCACTTAATGCACTAGGTATAACAAATGGAGCTTCACATTCTGAGTATAAGATAACAAATGAAGGTCGTATTGCTGTAATGGAAATAGGAGGTAGAATGGGTGGCGACTTTATTGGCTCTAATCTTGTAAAACTTTCTACAGGTTATGATTTTGTAAAAGGAGTTATAGAAGTTGCTTTAGGTACGTTTGAAGAACCTAAAAAAACATTCAGCAAGTATTCTGGTGTATATTTCCTATGTAAAGAAACAGAGCAATTGAAATCATATTTTGATAATTGGAAAGATAATCCTGATATTGTTGAAGCAGAAATAACGAATCCTATTTTAAAAAATATTGAATGTAGTGCTGATAGAAGCGGCTATTTGATATATCAGTCTACTCGAAAAGTTATTCTATAGTAAAGAGTAAGGTTAGAATGAAAAAAATTTTGATTATTGGTGCAGGAATTGGACAATATTTTTTAGTTCAGAAAGCACAAGAGATGGGATTATATGTTATTGTGGTTTCTCCTAAAGGAGATTATCCAGCAATAAAAATAGCTAATGAACTGTTTGAATGTGATATCTATGATAGAGATTCTATTGTAGAATATGCTAAAAACAATAATATTGATGCTGTGACTTCAGATCAAAATGATCTAATGATGCCTACTGTTGCATATGTCGCAGAAAAACTACGCTTGCCAGGTAATACTTATGAGCAAGTTTGTTCTTATTGTAATAAGGAGAAATTTCGAAATATTTGTGATGAAATTAATAATCCTGTTCCTAAACATATTGTTGTTGAAAGTGGATTGTTCCCCGAGTATTTCGATGTCCCTTTTCCTTGGATAGTAAAACCAGTCGATTCTCAAAGCAGTATTGGAATATCTACAATTAATAAGAAGGAAGATTATCCTAATGCTGTTGATAATGCTTTGTCTAAGTCAAGATGTAAAAAGGTTATTGTTGAGCAATTTTTTTCGGGTAGAGAGTATGTGTGTGAAGGTTTTGTTTATAAGGGAAAGTACTATAATCTTTCTTTTGGTGATAGAATCTATTTTAAGAATACGGTTGCTCCAATTCCTTCACAAACAATTTTTCCATCATCGTTGGACATAAACATCCAAAATAGAATAATTCAATGTGAACAGAAATTTACCCAAAAAGTAAATCCTTCTTTTGGAATAATTCACTCAGAATATCTTGTTAATGAACAAGGTGAATTTTGTATAGTAGAAAGTGCAATTCGAGGTGGAGGAGTTTATATATCATCGCATCTTATTCCATTAAGTACAGGTTGCGATATCAATACTTTATTGTTAAAGTGTGCTTTGGGGCAACCTTTAATAATAGATGATATATTCAAGGCTTTAGTACATAAAATATCTGCTTATATTTGTTTTACATTGCCTTGTGGTAGGATTACTAAAATCGAAGGCATTGAGAGTCTTAAGCAGCTAAAAAATGTAGTCTTTGCTGATATCCGCGGTATTAGTGAGGGTGATATTACAGAACCTATGATTACTAAAGGTATGAGAAAAGGTCCTATCATAGTATCTGCAAATACTGATAAAGAATTTCTTGAAGTTATATCACAAATACATAAAGTCTTGAAAATTACGGTTATGACATCAAATGGTTATAAAAATATAATATGGGAATAAAATGAAAGAAAAATATTTTGTTGTAGCAGATTCTATTAGCAAATGGAAAATAGATAATCTTTTTGAGAGGAATCTTTCTTATCTTGCAGATAAATATGAATTTTGGAAGATCTTGTATGTCCTATTCTATAAAATAGTTTCTTATAAGTATTATAAAAAAGGAGTAGAACTAGCCAATGTTCAAATCGACAGGCAGTGGGCTACCATAGATGAAGAGATAAAAAAATATCTAAAAAGGAAAGTTTTAGTCCGTGATATGATTTATTGTTTGCATCGGTTTGGAACAAGTTTTGAGGAATATTTCGTTTTTAAATATTATGAACGTAATTATATTGGACGAAGTAGCTTTAATAATCTAAAACGCCAATATGGTTTTTGTCAGCTTGTTAACGATTCAAATATAAGAGAATTGTTTGAGGATAAAGGTGCGTTGTATAAAAAATTAAAGAACTATTATAAACGTGATTTAGTAGTTGTATATAATAATTCTCAAAAAAATGAATTAGCAGAATTCTTGTTGAAACATACTTCTTTCATTTATAAACCATTGAAGGGACATAGTGGACAAGGAATAAAAATTTATAGAAATTATAAATTGGGAATATCTTTGTTCGATGACGTAATTAAATATGGACCTTTTGTGGTAGAAGAATTGATAGAACAAGGAGATGAATTAGCAGTAATACATAAAGAAAGTATTAATACTGTACGACTCGTTACATTTAAGGTTAAAAACAATGTTCATATAATAGGAGGAGCTTTGCGTATGGGCGTTGGTGCGTCCACTGTAGATAATGCTGGAGCTGGTGGAATCTATGCTTCTATTGATACAAATGCGGGCTTTGTTAATAGTATGGCTTGTGATAATATTAATAATCACTATAGTATTCATCCAAATTCGAGCTGCAAGATAGTTGGTTTGGATTTGCCACAATGGAACCAGGCTATAACAATGGTTAATGAGATGGCAATGAAATGTGGGGGGGGCAACAGTTATTGCCTGGGATTTAGCATATAGTAAGAAAGGTTGGCTTGTCATAGAAGGTAATGATGTGGGAGAACCGTATCTATTACAAGCACCTCTTCAAGTTGGTATGAAATCAACATTAATAAGATTATTAGATTTATATTTTAGTAAATAACGTTTAAATATTTAATTTTATGATTCCATTTAATAAACCATGCCTCACAGGTAAAGAGGCACATTACATGTATCAGGCAGTTTTTACAGGTAAATTGTCAGGTAATGGTTATTTTACAAAAAAGTGTCAGCATTATTTTGAAGAGCGTTATGGCTTCAAGAAATGTTTGCTGACTACTTCTGGTACCGATGCACTTGAAATGTGTGCAATGTTGTGTGGATTGAATCCAGGAGATGAGGTTATTGTACCATCATATACTTTTGTTTCTACAGCTTTGGCGTTTCTCCGCGAGGGAGCAAAAGTCATTTTCGCAGATTCAATGCAATGTAATCCTAATTTGGATGCAGAATCCTTAGAGAAATTAATAACACCTCGTACACGTGTTATTGCTCCTGTACATTATGCTGGTGTTGCTTGCGATATGGATGCTATTATGGCTGTTGCAGAGAAGCATAATCTTTTGGTAGTGGAAGATGCAGCTCAAGCAATTGACTCTTTTTATAAAGGTAGACCATTGGGCAGTATAGGACATTTGGGTGCATTCTCTTTCCATGAAACTAAAAATATTACTGCAGGAGGAGAAGGTGGTCTTTTGACTATTAATGATGAACGATTTATTCGACGTTCAGAAATTTTATGGGAAAAGGGTACTAATCGAGCTGAATTTTTCCGTGGTGCTGTAAATAAGTATGGATGGGTAGATATGGGATCTTCATTCTTGCCTGCCGAAATTAATGCAGCTTTTTTGTGGGCTCAGCTTGAAAATCTTGATGTTATTCAGGCTAAACGCAAGAAACTTTGGGAACAGTATTTTGTAGGGCTTCAGCAATTGGCAGGAAAAGGTTTTATACGCCTACCTCAAATTCCTGGGTATGCAACGAATAATGCTCACATGTTCTATTTCGTATGTCGTAATCTGGATGAGCGTTCTGCATTAATTGCTTTTCTTAAAGAAAATGGCGTTACTGCACCTTTCCATTATCTGAGTTTGCATAAAAGTGACTATTACATGGAACACAACGACGAACGTCCAGAACTTCCAAATTGTGATATGTATGCTGATTGCTTGGTACGTATGCCAATGTACTATGAATTAGAATTGGAACAGGTAGATTTGATTGTTTCAAAAATTATTGATTTCTATAATAGACAAGTTAATAATGGTATTTAGAAATATTGTTTTCTTTTCTCCTAGCAAAATAACAGGAGGTGCTGAATATTATTTTATTCGGTTAGCAGAATATGTTGCAGATCACTATAAGGATTATCGTGTGTATTATACGGAATTTCAAGATGGATTTGGAAGAAAAGTAATAAGCTCACCTAATGTATATTTCATAAATTATGAAGAAGGTGTAAATGTCACAATACCTGAAAATTCGGTAATCTGTATTTCTTCACATTTGGTTTATCAAATTCAAAAATTGTTTTCTTATAATAGAAACAATTCTGTGTTCATGATGTGGTTTATGCATTATCGACATCTTTCGACTTATTTTACAATGGGTGATTATTTTAAAGTAGGTCGAAAGTTTAGGGCTAAAGTTGGTAAACATATTGAAAAATTGACAGACTTGGGCGTTTTGCAATTTTTAGGTAATATAGGATACTTAAAGTTATCACAACAGTTCTTGTTTTCTTATCATCCGATTAATGCTTTACCAATACCTATATCTACGGAAAAATATGGTGTAGATGTCGCTATAAATAGAAGAATAAATGATGTTGTTAGATTCTGTTGGCTTGGGCGCTTAGATAAAGAAAAATCCAAAAATATATTGACATACATGAATGAACTTGAATATGTAAATAAAACAAAAAAAGTTTCATTGTCAATTATCGGCGTTGGACCAGCTGAAGCAATCTTGAAGCATCAGGCAAAAAGATACCCATTTAAGATAGAATTTGTCGGTGAAAAACGCGAAAAGGAACTTGATAGTTTTATTCGCGAAAATGTAGATATAGGTTTGGCTTCAGGAACATCTTCTATGGAGTTTGCATTACGTAAGGTTCCTGTTATACAAGATTGGTTGCTGGATCGTGTTTATCAAGCAGGAAAGCGCGATACTTATTATCTGTATGGACAGACATCGATAATATCAGAAATCACTTCAACAAAATTCAGATTTGAAAATATGGGGACTTTTTATTCGAAATTTTCTGACTTGATGGATAATTATATCGTTCGTTGTGAGGAAGCTTATAAGAATGTAATGTTATGTTCTGTATCAAATTGTTGTGAGAAATTCATTTCTGCAGTGTCAACGTTGGAGCAATCAGATATGAAGGAATGTTATGAGCATATTGATGCTCTTGCTTTTTATGTATGGAAAGCTAAAAATAACTGGAAAGAGAAATTGCATCTATATCGTATCTTTGTTCCTTTATGTAAAATTCTCTCTATTGAACCTGCTGCAATTTAATTCTATGTCAAAAAATAAAAAATTATGAAGAGAAGTTTCTCTATTTTTAAAAGGGATAATATCTTTTTCTTTATTTTTTTATTTTGGTATATTTTCAAAATCGCCTTTTACCAATATGTAGGTTTTTCCCAAAGTTATATATTTAGTCGTCTTGCGGAATTTATGGCTGTTGGTATTATGTGTTATTGTATAGGCGATATACTTAAAATTCAAAAATATAGATTAATATCTCTTATAACCATAGAGGTTATAATAACATTTTTTATATCAATAATTTATTGGGGAGCATCACCTTTTTATGCCATACAAGCTCAAGGATCTAGTATTGGCTTATTGTATGTCGTAGTTTTCTTTGCATTAAGAAAATGGAATGTGCCTCCTAAAGTAGTTCAAAATGTACTTATAACACTTGCTATCATATATCTCTTATGTTGGATTTATTCTCTTTACAAAATGCCAGAAATGGTGTTTGGTATAGATAGAGATGATAAATATGGAGAGATAACAGAAAGAGGATTTTATCGTCTGTTTATTCCAGGCAATGTATCTGCAGTGTTAAGTTTTTACTTTCTTGGTACATTTTTGTATAAACAAAAAAAGTGGGGACTTTGTTTAGCGTTCTTAATGCTTTTGATTGTTGTGTTACATGTGGGACGACAAATGATAATATGGACAATTATTATTTCTGCTTTAATGATATTTATGGTTTATAAAAAGAAAATAATGCATCTTATTATTGCTATATTTGTGGGATACTGTGGCTTACTATATATAGCAGATAAAATTCCTGCTGTTTCTTCTATGATGGAAATGTCAAAAGATCAAGGTGAAAATATAGATGATGACATTAGAACCAAAGCAGTTAATTATTTCGTTTATGAATATCCACATAATATTGTGACATCTTTGTTTGGTAATGGTGCGCCAGTAAGGGACACTGAACTATACAAAATAGATCAAATAGGAAATATGCATGGTTATTATCATACAGATGTTGGCTTCTTTTCAATGTTTTGTAATTATGGTATTGTAACAGTGATTTTGTTTGGCTTATTATTAGTTAGGGTTGCTAAACTGAAAGTTGAACAAGAGTATAGGTATTTAAAGTACTATATTTTCTATATTTACGGAACTTATCTCATGTCACAGTCTCTAACAATTAGTATTTTCACATTCATGATGGCGTATTATATTTTAGAGACTTCAGCCTATAAATTGAAGAATAAATATTTTGATAAGATGTAAATAACCCCAAAAATGAGAAATAATCAGAATTAATATGATAATACGTAGTAAAGCGCCCCTTCGTCTAGGCTTGGCAGGAGGTGGTTCCGATGTGTCGCCATATAGCGATATATATGGAGGTTTAATATTAAATGCAACAATTAATTTGTTTGCATATTGTACAATCGAAGAAACTGATGACAATCAGATAACCATCAATGCATTTGATGCGCATTGTAACAAGAGTTATCCAATGGCTAAAAGTTTGGAGATTGATGGCGAGGCAAGTCTCATTAAGGGTGTATATAATCGAGTGGTGAAGGATTTTGGCGTAGGTGCTAAATCTTTTAAGATTACTACATACAATGACGCTCCTGCAGGTTCTGGTTTGGGTACCTCATCTACCATGGTGGTTTGTATCTTGAAGGCATTTGTTGAGTGGCTTGGGTTGCCATTGGGTGATTATGAGATTTCCCGACTCGCTTATGAGATTGAACGCAAGGACTTGGGATTGTCTGGTGGTAAGCAGGATCAGTATGCAGCTGCATTCGGTGGTTTCAACTATATGGAATTCTTGCAGAACGATATCGTAATCGTGAATCCTTTGAATATTAAGCGTTGGATTATCGATGAGTTGGAGGCAAGTATGCTTCTTTACTTTACTGGAAAAAGTCGTAGTAGTGCTGCTATCATTGAGGAGCAAAAGAAGAATACTTCTCATGGTGACAATGATGCTGTGGAAGCTATGCATAAGATTAAACAGAGTGCCAAGGATATGAAACTAGCTATCTTGAAGGGTGATATTGATGGATTTGCTGATATTCTTCGTGAAGGTTGGGAAAACAAGAAGAAGATGGCAAATAACATTACCAATCCTATGATTCAAGAAGCAATGGATGTTGCAATGGCTGCTGGTGCTAAGGCTGGTAAAGTTTCTGGCGCTGGTGGTGGCGGTTTCATCATGTTCGTGGTAGAACCTACCCGTAAAAAGGAAGTGGAAGAGGCTTTGAAGAAACTCAATGGTTTTGTGATGCCATTCCAGTTTTCTGATGGTGGTGCTCATGGATGGAAGATTTATCCAACAGACGATGTTCGAATGTTGAGTGTTAAAAGTTGAATGTTTAATTGAAGAATTCATATATGAACAACCATATTGAAACTTTGGTACAACGTTATCCACAGTTGGAGAGTTGTAAAGATGATATATTGAAGGCTTACCAAATCTTGGAGGAAGCTTATTCGGCTGGTCGTAAGTTGCTTGTTGCTGGTAATGGAGGTTCTGCATCAGACTCAGAACATATTGTCGGTGAGTTGATGAAGGAGTTTAAGTTGAAGCGTAAGATTTATGCAGCTCAGATTGATCGACTCATGCAGATTGATGCAGAGATGGGTACTGTGTTGGCTGACCATCTTCAAGGTTCGCTTCCTGCCATCTCTTTGGTGGGAGAACCTTCCTTAACTACAGCATTTATGAATGATGCAGTTCCTGTTTTGATCTTCGCTCAGCAGGTGAATGGTTTAGGTAGAGCTGGTGATGTATTTCTGGGTATCTCAACTTCTGGTAACAGTAAGAATGTTCTTTATGCTGCAGTTGCTGCAAAGTCTAAGGGCTTAAAGGTGATTGGTCTGACTGGTCAGAACGAAAACCGGCTGGAAACATTCGCAGATGTTTGTATCCATGTTCCAGAGACTGAGACTTATAAGATACAGGAACTTCATCTTCCTGTATATCATTGCTTGTGCTTGATGTTGGAAGAAAAATTTTTCGGAAATCAGTGATGAAAAAAGATATTGTATGGTTAGATTATGCTCGAACATTTGGTATATTCCTTGTAATATTTGGACATTGCCTTCAAACTTTTCCTGAATGGAAAGTCAATGAATGCCTTCGAGGAATTTGGGATTATGTTTATTTGTTCCATATGCCTCTGTTCTTTATTATCTCTGGCTTCTTATTTAAAGCTCCAAATGTAAACAGAGCTAATATCCGATATGGGGGGGGTAAATTGTTAAGGTCGATTATACTACCTTATTTGATTTACCAACTTGTTTTTTTGTTAATATTAATAGTGCTTAAACATAAGACTATAGATGTTTTAATAGTTGCGAAGATGCTAATGGGAATTTTGATGGGGGATGGTTATGATACTCTATATTCAACTTCTGTCTGTCTGCCATGTTGGTTTCTTGTGAGCATCATTCAATTGCGTCTTTTTTTTATGTTTATACCTATTAATAGGATATCTGCTTGTAGTTTATTAGTTGCTTCTGTATTGGGATTGTTGTTGTTGAAACATAAAAATCTTGATTTGTACTTCTGTTTGGATTCCACGATGATGGCAATTCCTTATTTTATAGTAGGTCATTATTTTGGTAAGTGGATGAAATGTACATTATCTTCGAAGATTCTCCTTATGATTGGAATCTTGTCTGCTTTATGTGTATATTTTATTTTGCAGATAAATGGGGCTGCTCAAATGATTGGACCAAGTTTTGGCAATAACATCTTATTGAACTATAGTGCAGGCATTGCGGGAACTTTTCTGATAATTTCGCTATCGATGCTGTTATCAAGAAGGTTGGGTGATAATTCAACGAATCGTATAATATCAAGAAATACTTTATTTATAATATTTTTCCATTGGGTTCTTTTGATACCGATAGGCATGATTATAAGAAAAATATTGGCAACAATATCGAGTAGAGCTGATTTTTCTCTCTTTATGGCAATTATAGTAGCTGCTTGTATTCTTATAATTTCAAAGTATGCAATTGTTTTTGGGATAAAAAGATTCCCTGTTTTATATGGTAAACAAAAAAGTAAGAATATACAATGAAAATACTCATAATTTCAAAATGCCCGACCCATCCTACTAATGCAGGGAATCGTTGGGGAATATTAGCACAGGCACAAATTCTACAAAAACTAGGTAATGAAATTCATTTTCTTTATGTTCAAGAATTGCCTATGCGATTGAATGTAATACCCTTTCAAAAGGATTTGGAAGAAACTTCAAAATATTGGGGAAATCGTTTTCATTTGTATAACGTCCCAAAAATCACAAAACTATGTTTCAATATTAAAAAATATATAGACAAAGCTTTGTTTGATAACTATTTTAAAGTTGATGAAGCTTATCCGAAAGGGTTGAATTCATATGTAGCCAAATTGCAAACAAAAGAACATTTTGATATTTGTATAGTCAATTATGTGTATCTAACAAAGTTGTTTACTAAGGTGAATTTTCCCAAAACGGCCGTTTTTACACATGACTGTATGAGTTATAAAAATTTAATAGTGAATGAGTCTTGTCGAACAATGAATGCACACCAAGAGGCTATAGCTTTGCAGCGATGTCAGCATATCTTTGCGGTGCAAGATGAGGAGATGGCATATTTCCATCTTCTGTCTCCAAAGAGTAAAGTCTATAATATCTATAGCAAGTATGATTATCATCCACAAGATATTGTAAATAATCACAATATTGTTTTCTTGTCTGGTAGTAATCCTTATAATGTTCATGGGATTCATTGGTTTGTCAAGGAGATTTGGCCTCTTGTCATCAAACGTTTTTCTGATGCTCAACTGATTATTGGTGGAAGTATCTGTAGGGTGATTAAAGATATTGAAGGTATTGCAGGAATTAAATTATATGGTTTTGTGGATGTGCCAGCTGACTTTTATGCTCAGGCTGATGTTGCCATCAATCCAGTATTTCAAGGAACAGGCTTGAAAATTAAAACTTTTGAAGCTATCTCATATGATAAGGTGACATTGGTTCATCCTCATAGTATGGCTGGTGTGTTCCGTAAAGAAGAGGCTCCTTTGTTAGCTTCAGACACTCCCGAGGAATGGGTAAAGATGTTGGAGATAGTTTGGAATAGTACCGGATTTATCAAGCAACACAAATTGCAAAATAAAAAGTTTCTTAAAGAAATGAACGAGTTTATAGTCAATGAATATAAACGTTTTCTAGATGCTTAGTATTTGATTTTTTAAGTAACAATAGATTATGATAATACGTAGTAAAGCACCTCTCCGCCTAGGTTTGGCAGGAGGTGGTTCCGATGTGTCGCCATATAGCGATATATACGGAGGTTTGATATTAAATGCAACAATTAATTTGTATGCATATTGTACGATAGAAGAGACTGATGACAATCAGATAACTATCAATGCATTTGATGCGCATTGTAAAAAGAGTTATCCGATGGCAGAAAGTTTGGAGATTGATGGTGAGGCAAGTCTCATTAAGGGTGTATATAATCGAGTAATGAAGGATTTTGGCGTTGGTGCTAAATCTTTTAAGATTACTACATACAATGACGCTCCTGCAGGTTCTGGTTTGGGTACATCATCTACTATGGTGGTTTGTATCTTGAAGGCATTTGTAGAGTGGCTTGGCTTGCCATTGGGTGATTATGAGATTTCCCGACTTGCTTATGAGATTGAACGCAAGGACTTGGGACTTTCTGGCGGCAAGCAGGATCAGTATGCCGCAGCTTTCGGTGGTTTCAACTATATGGAGTTCTTGCAGAATGATATTGTAATCGTGAATCCTTTGAAGATAAAACGATGGATTATCGATGAGTTGGAGGCAAGTATGCTTCTTTACTTTACAGGTAAGAGCCGTAGTAGTGCTGCTATCATTGAAGAGCAAAAGAAGAATACTTCTCATGGTGATAACGATGCAGTAGAGGCTATGCATAAGATTAAGCAGAGTGCCAAGGACATGAAGCTTGCTATCTTGAAGGGTGATATTGATGGATTTGCAGACATTCTCCGTGAAGGTTGGGAAAACAAGAAAAAGATGGCAAATAACATCACCAATCCTATGATTCAGGAGGCAATGGATGTTGCTATGGCTGCAGGTGCTAAGGCAGGTAAAGTATCCGGTGCCGGAGGTGGTGGCTTTATCATGTTCGTGGTAGAACCTACCCGCAAGAAGGAAGTGGAAGAAGCTTTGAAGAAACTCAATGGTTTTGTGATGCCATTCCAGTTCTCTGATGGTGGTGCCCATGGATGGAAGATTTATCCAACAGACGATGTTCGAATGTTGAGTGTTAAATGTTAAATGTTTAATTGAAGAATTCATATATGAACAACCATATTGAAACTTTGGTACAACGATATCCACAGTTGGAGAGTTGTAAAGAGGATATATTGAAGGCTTACCAAATCCTAGAGGAAGCCTATTCGGCAGGTCGTAAGTTGTTGGTTGCTGGTAATGGTGGTTCTGCATCAGATTCTGAACATATTGTTGGTGAGTTGATGAAGGAGTTTAAGTTAAAGCGCAAGATTTATGCAGCTCAGATTGACCGTTTAATGCAGATTGATGCAGAGATGGGTACGGTGCTGGCTGATCATCTGCAAGGTTCGCTTCCTGCTATCTCTTTGGTGGGTGAACCTTCTTTGACGACAGCTTTTATGAATGACGCTGTTCCTGTTTTGATCTTCGCTCAGCAGGTGAATGGTTTGGGTAGAGCAGGTGACGTCTTCTTGGGTATCTCAACTTCTGGTAATAGTAAGAATGTTCTTTATGCAGCAGTAGCGGCAAAGTCTAAGGGCTTAAAGGTGATTGGTCTGACTGGTCAGAACGAAAACAAGTTGGAAACATTCGCTGATGTTTGTATCCATGTCCCAGAGACTGAGACTTATAAAATTCAGGAACTTCATCTTCCTGTATATCATTGCTTGTGCTTGATGTTGGAAGAAAAATTCTTTGGTAATCAGTAAAAAGTTAATATTAAACATTCAACACTTAACATTGTTATAAATGAAAGTAGTAATTATGGCAGGTGGCAAAGGGACAAGAATCGCTTCTGTGAGAAGCGATGTACCTAAGCCTATGATTAATATATGTGGCAAGCCTATCTTGGAACATCAGATTGATAACCTGAAGGCTTGTGGTTTGACAGACATCATCCTCGTTATCGGATATCTTGGTGACAAAATCAAAGAGTATTTCGGTGATGGCAGTAAGTTTGGTGTCAACATAGAGTATTTTGTTGAAGATCATCCTTTGGGTACTGCTGGTGCCTTGTTTAAGATGCCACAGTTGACGGAGGACTTTTTGCTTCTTTGTGGTGATGTTATCATTGATGTGGATTTCAACCGCTTCATTGCATTCCATAAGGAACATAAGGCATGGGCTAGTTTGGTGGCTCATCCAAATGGACACCCATACGACAGTTCTCTGTTGGTAACAGAGATTGATGCGCCTAAGACTGTAGGTGGTATGCCAGAGGATACACATCGGGTAATCCGATGGCTGGCAAAGGAGGACGAGCGTACTTATTACAAGAACCGTGTAAATGCAGGTATTGAGTTGATTTCTCCAGAACTCTTGAAAGAAACGATGAAGAACTTTGTTCCTCGTCATCCAGAGACTCCAGATAAGATAGATCTCGATCGTGATGTCTTGAAGCCAAATATCCCAAGTGGTAAGATTTTCGCATACGATACTCCTGAGTATATCAAGGATATGGGTACACCAGATAGATTCTTTGAGACAGAAAAGGATATCGAAAGTGGCAAGGTTCATGCCCGCAACTTAAAGAACAAGCAGAAGGCTATCTTCTTGGATAGAGATGGTACCATCAACAAGATGGTTGGTTTTGTAACCAAGCCTGAGCAATTCGAGCTGATTGAAGGTGCTGCAGAAGCTATCAAGGCTATCAACAAAAGTGGTTATCTTGCCATTGTTGTAACTAACCAACCTGTTATTGCACGAGGTGATTGTAACTTTGAGGAGTTGCAGACTATTCATGATAAAATGGAGACAGAACTAGGTAAGGTTGGTGCTTTCGTAGATGCCATCTATGTTTGTCCTCACCATACCGATAAGGGCTTTGAGGGTGAACGTCCTGAATATAAGTGCAACTGTGATTGTCGCAAGCCAAAGCCGGGACTCTTATTACAGGCAGCTAAAGACTTCAACATTGATTTGTCTGAATCCTATATGATTGGTGATAGCCATCGTGATGTAGAAGCTGGCGAATATGCTGGGGTTAAGAAAAGTTTCAAGGTGGAAGAGAACAAGGAGAATGGATTATTGAACCTTATAGAGCAAATCATAGCGTAATGAAAATGACAATAGTTTATTTGAATCCGGATTGTTATACTGATACTGATTTAACGGTACTCAAGCATCTTACTAAGGATTTTCACGTAGTATGGTTTTATATACATGAATCCATAAAAACATCGAATAAGATATCGATAGAACAAGCTATTGAATACGCTAAGAAATATGATATAGATATTCATGTAAAGGATCCCAGGATGCGTTATCGTAATCCTAAAAATCTATTGTTTTATTTTAGGATTGCTAAAGAAATAAATAAGATAGAACCTGCCGTTGTTTTTCATTGCTTGAGAAATCCTTATTGGGCTTTAGCTGTTAAATTTGTGCTTCAATGTAGAAATGTTGTACTTGGTATACACGATGCTCAAACACATAGTTACAAAATGACTTTAAGTCGTATTTTAGAAAAGTATAGCAAAGGACTTTCTATTAGAGTTCATCGCCAATTCTTTACATTTTCTTCTAACCAGCAAAAGCTATTTAAGCATGTTTACGGCAAAGAATCGTATATGGTTGGTATGAGTTGTAAGGATTTTGGAAAATCATGTCTGCATGTTCCAGCAATCTCGCATGGTATAAAACTTTTGTTTTTTGGTACAATCAACGAGTATAAGGGATTGGATTTGTTAATTAGTGCTATGGAACAACTTAGAAGCCAAGGCGTTTATAATTTGGTATTGACAATAGCCGGTAGGGGTAGTTCTTGGAGTGCTTGTAAGTTATTAATTAAAACTCAGAATATGTATAATCTGCAAGTTCGCTTTATAGATAATAATGAAATTCCTGACTTGATGTCAAGTCATCATTTCTTGGTTTTACCTTATCGTGATGCTACCCAATCTGGACCTTTAGCTACAGCTGTAGCATATGAATTGCCTGTTATAGCACCAAATTTTGGATGCTTTTCTGAAACTTATACAACAGAGTCTGCAATGTTATATTCCCAAGGTAATTTAGTTGAAGCCCTTAAGAGGGTAGCTGTAATTACAAACGAAGAATATCAATATATGAAAATAGCTTGTAAAAAGGTAAAAGAGGCAAATAGTGAAGAACGTATAGCGGAAAACTATATTCGTTGTTTTAATAGGTTAATGAACATAGATAGGTCTAATTTATGTTGATGAAGTCTTAAAAAAATAATAAAATGGATGCAAAAAAAGTTTTAACCATAGGTATAGATTATCGTGTGGTTCGTGGTGGTGTTGCTGCAGTTGAGAATGTATATAGTACTTTTTATCAGCCATTTAATCATGTAACTACTACTGTTACTAATGGACAGGTTAAGAAATTACTTGTATTATGTAAGGCTATTCTGCAATTTTTGTATTGGATGTTATTCCATCCTGAAATAAAAATAGTGCATGTGCAAGGTTCGGTTGGGGCAAGTTTTTGGAGAAAAGCAATCTTTATTTATATTGCTAAATTCTTTCATAAACAGGTAGTTTGGCACATGCATGCTGGTAGATTTGCTGTTTTTTATCAAAAGCATAGATATGCTGTAAAGAAAGTTGTTGATAAAAGTGATGTTATTATAGCTTTGTCTGAGTATTGGAAGGAATATTTCAAGAAGGAGTTTCCTGCTAAAAGAGTTGAAATTATAAAGAATGTAATATCTGCTCCTAAAGTTCATAAACAACAAACAAGTTATTTTACACTTTTGTTTCTAGGCTTATTAGGAAAGAATAAGGGTATTTATGATTTGTTGGAATGTATTAGGGACCATAAGATAGAATTCCAAGGAAAATTAAAATTGTATATAGGTGGTAATGGTGAAATAGAACAAGTAAAACAACTTATTAAGGAATATGATATTGCAGATATTGTAATATTTGAAGGTTGGGTTTCTGGTGATAAGAAGATAGAACTTCTAAATAAGTCCGATGCTTATATTTTACCATCTTATAAAGAAGGATTGCCTATATCCATTCTTGAAGCAATGAGTTATGAGATGCCAATTATTTCGACACCAGTAGGTGGTATTCCTGAGATAGTTTCTAATGGAGAAAATGGTTATTTGGTAGAACCTGGAAATAAGGAAGATATATATAAAGCTATTATATCTTTATTAAATAATACAGATTTGCGTAATCGAATGGGGAACGTCTCGTTGTCTAGAGTTGGTGAGCATTTACCTGAATATGTTGAAAAACAATTAGAAACACTTTATGGTTCTCTTGTAAAATAAAATGAATAGAGACTGCTAGAAGTTATAAATCTACTTCTATTGTAACCTGATATATTCCTTCAAATGAAATTTGGGCTGACGTACCAGCCCGTTTTATCAAAAAGTATAATTAAAGAAAATAAATTCATAAATACATTTTTTAGAATTATGAACATAAGTATTTTTGGCCTCGGCTACGTAGGTTGCGTAGGTGCGGCATGTTTAGCAAAGTTGGGTCACAAAGTGATCGGTGTTGATGTAAATGAGAACAAGGTGCGCCTGATGAATGAGGGCAAGCCTACTATCATCGAGGAAGGTATTGCGGAACTGTGTGAAGAAGCTCACAAGAAGGGGCTGATGTCTGCAACTACGGTTGCTGCAGAGGCAATTATGGAAACCGAAGTATCTTTCATCGTTGTAGGTACTCCTTCCAGTCCTGAAGGTCATTTGAACCTTAATTATATCTACACTGTGGCAGGACGTATCGGTCGTGCATTGAAAGAGAAGTTCGCTGGTGAGAAGAAGCCTGCAAATATGCATCTCGTTGCAATCCGTTCAACCGTTCTTCCTGGTACCAACAAGAAGGTCGGTGAGATTATTGAGCAGGAAAGTGGCTTGAAGCGTGGCGTTGATTTCAATGTTGTCAGCAACCCAGAGTTCCTTCGTGAAGGTACATCGGTTGAGGATTACTTCAATCCACCATTGACATTGATTGGTACTGATTCTGAGTATGCAGAAAAGGTATTCCGAGAGATGTATGAGCATATCAATGCTGAGTTTATCTGCACAGATATCAAGGTGGCAGAAATGATGAAGTATGTCAACAATACTTATCATGCGTTGAAGATTGTCTTCGGTAATGAGGTTGGTAACATCTGTAAGTCTGTAGGCGTTGATTCACATAAGGTGATGGAAATCTTCTGCAAGGATAAGCAGTTGAATATCTCTCCTTACTATTTCAAGCCTGGTTTCGCTTATGGTGGCTCTTGCTTGCCTAAGGATATGAAGGCTTTGAAGACCTTGGCACATGACAACTATGTAGATGTACCTGTTATTGAGAGCATCTTCCAGAGTAATGAGAATCAGAAAAAACGTGCAGTTCAACTTATCATGAATCAAGGTCAGCGTAAGATTGGTATCTTGGGCTTGAGTTTCAAGGCTGGTACCGATGATTTGCGTTGTTCTCCTATCGTTGATGTTGTTGAGAGCTTGTTGGGTAAGGGCTTTGAAATCAAGATTTACGACCGCAACGTGAAGATTTCAGAGTTGACTGGTACCAACAAGGACTTTATCATGGCTAAGATTCCACACTTGCAGCATTTCGTTACTGCCGACTTGGATGATGTATGCAAGAACAGTGACGTACTTGTGGTAACTAATAAGGAAAAGGACTTCGAGGATGTCTTGAAGAATTATCCTAACAAGATTGTCATTGACTTGGTTCGCCAGTGGAAGGAAGTGAACTATGATGGCAAGTATGAGGGTATCTCTTGGGGTGACATCAACCAGAATCATGAAGCTCAGAATGAAGAGCATCAGATGAACTTCAAACAGACAGAGTTCTAATTAGTAAAAATGAATTAGTAATTAATGATTAACAATCATTGATGAGTAAATTACAATGGTACTTCAATCGACTTCGGGCAATGAATTTGCCGGAAGTCGGTTGGAGACTTCAACAAAAGCACCTGCAAGGGCAGGAAAAGAAACTTTATGGTAAGCGTGATGTAGCCGTAACGGCTTACCTTTTCGATAGTCGGCTACAATCTCTGAGGTTTGATCCCGATCATGTTGGTCTGAATTTCAGGAATATTGCTTTCCATCTGAATACAGATATACATATTCTTGGTGGGTATGATTATCATATATATAAGGAAAGATGGAGTGCAGGATTCCAGACAGATAAAGAATGGGGGGCGGATTTCAGCTATTCTTTAAGCTATAAACAGAAAGACAAAATAGGTGATGCTAGAACGAATTGGGAGTTGAATAGACATTTCCAGTTTGCCTTGTTAGCTAAGGCTTATTATGCTACAGGAGAGGAAAAATATGCAAAAGAGCTAGAAGGGTTGTTCTTGGATTGGAACAAAAAGAATCCTTTCCTCCATGGTATTTCTTGGACTAGTGTGATGGAGGTTGCTATACGTTGTATTCAATGGACTGTAGCTTTGGCTTTTCTTCGCAAGAAAGGATATACTGCTAATGGTGCCTTGCTCATGGATATGGAGAATGGCATCAAGAATATGGCTTCTTATATCGCACAGCATTATTCCAGATACTCTTCGGCCAATAATCATTTGCTGGTTGAAGCTACAGCCATCGCTTATGCCGGTTTTGCTTTTGGCAATGAGGTATGGACGCATTTAGCCATCCGCATCCTCGATGAAGAATTGATGAAGCAGAATTATAAGGATGGTGTGAATATGGAGATGGCTTTGCATTATCAAACCTTCGGGATGGAGGCATACGCTTTGGTGATGCATCTGATGAAATGTTATGGTATGAAGATTCCTGAGACTTGGAAGGGGTTGATGGAAAAACAATGTGAGTTTGTAGCTTGTTCTATGGTGAATGAGACTAAGGCTTGCGAATTTGGTGATAACGATGAGGGTAAGATATTAGATTTGGAAGGTGGAGAAATCTGCCATTACCGTTATCTTCTTCAACTTTGTTCTTTGGTATTGGGGAAAAGATATGAAAGCTTTGAACATTTGTCCGAGACAATATCTTGGCTCTATTCTGAGCCTGAGATAGAAACCTTAAAGCAATTGCCTTTATGGAAGTCTGTGCAAAGCAGGACTTTTGAGGAAGGTGGTTATACTTTCCTGAGGAGCAAGAATGGTAAAATGGTAATTGGGATTGATCATGCACCGTTAGGTTTTGGAAGTATTGCTGCTCATGGTCATGCAGATGCATTGAGTTTTCAACTTTATGTAGATGGCAATTGCATCTTAGGAGATCCTGGAACATATATCTATCATTGCAATATTCAGAAACGAGACGAATACCGACATTCATGTAATCATAATACCGTTTGGACTAGGGACCAGGAACAAAGTCAGATGATGGGAGCTTTCCTTTGGGGAAAGAAGGCTGATACTAAACTTCTGAAATCTGATTTGAAGGAAAAACAAGATTCCCTTCTTGCCGAATGTGTCTGGCAGAATGGTAATAAGCATAGTCGCTCTTTCTGCTTTAATAAGGCAGACAAATTGGTCATTGAAGATGAGATGACGGCAACAAGTGATAGTTATGCTACTTTGGTGTTGCATCCTGCTTGTCAAGTGAATGTTGAAAATGGAAAAGCTATTATCCAAAGAGAAGATATTACAGTTTGTATAGAGGCAAATGTAGAACCAACGATAGAGAAATGTTGGTTTTCAGAAGAATATGGAAAGGAGAAGGAAACGCACAAATTGTGCTATCCTTTAAATGATAATAAATTAAAAACTACTATATGGATAGAAAAGTATTGATTATCGTAGAGAACTTGCCTGTGCCATTTGACACTCGTGTCTGGCAGGAGGCAACAACATTGGCAGCAAACGGTTATACTGTTTCTGTAATTAGTCCTACAGGTAAGGGCTATGACAAGGAGTATGAATTCCTGCAGGGTGTACATGTTTATCGTCATAAATTGCCAAAGGATGGAAATGGTGCTTTAGGGTATGCTCGTGAGTATGGCGCAGCTTTGTGGCATGAGTATCGTTTGGCAAAGAAATGTTATAATGAAGTAGGCTTCGACTGCATCCACGGCTGTAATCCACCTGACGATATTTGGATGGTTGCTAAACTCTTTAAAAATAAGGGTGTTGATTATATCTTTGACCATCATGATATCTGTCCTGAGTTGTATGAGGCAAAGTTTGGTAAGACTTCTGGAATGTTCTATAAGAGCCAGTTGTGGTTGGAACGCCAGACCTATAAGCACTGTAAGTTTGCTTTTGTAACTAATGAAAGTTATAAGAAGATTGCCATAGAGCGTGGTGGAATGAAACCAGAGGATGTCTTTGTATTGAGAAGTGGTCCAAAGTTGGAGCGTCTGAAGATTCAGGAACCAAAGAATGAAATCAAGCGTGGCAAGAAGTTCATGGTTGGCTATCTTGGTGTAATCGGTCAGCAGGAAGGTATTGAATATCTTTTGAAGGCTGCTAAATATATCAAGGAGTTACCTGGAAGAAATGATGTGTTCTGGGGTATCGTTGGTGGTGGCCCTGATGTAGAGCACATGAAGAAACTGAGTCATGACATGGGCTTGGACGACATCGTAGAATTTACCGGTCGTGTTCCTGATCAGACTTTGCTTGACTATTTGAATACTGCTGATGTTTGTGTCAACTCTGATGAATATAATGCCATGAATGACAAGAGTACCATGAATAAGGTATTGGAGTATATGGCATTGGGCAAACCTTTAGTTCAGTTTGATTTGACAGAGGGTAGATATTCTGCACAGGAGGCATCACTTTATGCTAAGAGAAATGATGCTGAAGATATGGCAAAGAAGATTCTAGAATTGCTTGATAATCCTGAGAAGCGTAAGCAAATGGGTGAATATGGTAGAAATCGTGTCATCAACGAGCTGAGTTGGGAGCATACCAGCAAGGCTTTGCTTGAAGGATATGATAGATACTTTAAGATGAGAGGGAAGTAAATAGTGAGATTGTAGCTGAATTAATATGAAAGCAAAAGAAAATCATATAGAAGTAAATAAAATGAAGATAATTCAAGTTTGTAGCTATCAAACTTACGGGCACGCCTATGCCGACCACGCCAAAGAGAAGGGTGTGGCGGCAGAAGGCTTTTTTCTTAAAAAGAAACCAAATACCAAATTCCAATCCAAAAGTGATATTGTGTGGGGGATAGTCTATGGATTTACTAAGATGTCTTTGAATTTCTGGAAGTTTAGAAATGTAAAGATATACTCAAATGGAGGGGGAATTTCGTGCATGCTGTTTGCACGCCTCTTTGGTAAGATGTTAGGCAATAAACATCATCTCTATCTTCACAATTTCTACCTTCATGCTTTGGGTAAAAACAAGTATGTGCTGATGGTATTGCGATTTTTGATGAACAACGACAACTTGACACTGATGGCGCAGACTCCCGGCGAAATAGACTTTTACAGACGATTGTCGGAGAGAATAAACATCTTATTTGTACCATATTGTTCTGATGTGAAGGAACAACATACGGATGTGAAATTGGATGATGGGTATATCTTTACGGGCGGTTATACGAATAGAGACTACTCTTTGATGCTGCAATTGGCAAAGCGAATGCCAAAACGGAGGTTCTTGTTTGTAGCAAGCAAATTGAACAAAGGATTAAATAGCTTGCCATCCAATGTTGAGTTAAAGCGTGATGTGAGTTCGCAGGAATTTGGCAAACTCATGGAGGGAGCATCCATTGTGGTGGTACCATTGAAGGAAGATGTTGGAAGCTCGGGGCAGATGCTCTGCATACAGTCCATGCGCTATCATAAGCCCATCGTCTACACAGATGTTTCTTCCATCAACTACTACTTTACAGAAACCTCAGGAATACCCTACGAAATTGGTAGTTTGGATTCCTTGCAAAAAGCGGTATCCACTTTATACGCAGACGAGGAGAGTGCTCGCAAAATGGGAGACAATGCCTATAATGAAAGTTTGAAATATACATCGGCAAGAGGATTAGAGATGATTGACAAGATAGTTTTAGGCTATTGAAGGAAATATTACAAAATAATGAAATTTATATCTGACAGAATGATATAAACACGTAAGGATATGTGGACTTATATCCATGAGGAATAGTTATGTTTAACTTATGGACAAACAACTAAAGTTTTTCTTTGATTTCTTGCGATTCTGCATTGGTTCTGACAAGGAAATACCTGATTCCTTGAAGGAGGCGGATTGGAAGGAACTGTATGCTATTGCCCAGAAGCAATGTCTGGTGGGTATTCTCTTTGATGGTATCAAGAAGCTGCCTGCGGAACATGTAGGGATGAAGAAGGAGTTACTGCTTCAATGGATGGCAGAAAGTCAGATGCTTGAGAAGGCGAATGTTCGGTTGAACGATGCTGTCATCCAGGTTTCTGAGTGGTTCCGGAAGAAGGGATTCAGAACCTGTATCCTGAAAGGACAGGGAAATACATTGATGTATCCGAATCCTTATTCTCGGACGCCTGGTGATATTGATATCTGGGTGGAAGGGGGAGATAAACGGGTCATCTCCTTTGTCCGCTCTGTCTCGCCTCATGAAAAGGCATGCTATCACCACATCGAGTTCCCATCGTATAAGGGAGTGGAGGTAGAAGTGCATTATCGCCCTAGCTTCCTGTTGTGCTTCTGGCATAACAGAAAGCTTCAGAAATATTATGTGAGGGTGAAGGAGGAGCAGTTCTCGCATCGGGTGATGTTGGGAGAGCAAGGGGAGATTGCGATTCCGACGGTGGAATTCAATCTCATCTTCCAGTTGACTCATATCTATGCTCATCTGATGAATGAGGGGATTGGGTTGAGGCAGCTGCTTGACTACTACTATGTGATTTGCGACTTTTATAAAGTCTATCAAATGTCTTCGAATCCCTCCGTCTCCCTTTCCAAAGGGAGCTCCACTTTCTCCCCAAGCCCCTCTTCCTCAGGAAGCGGGGATGTAACCGCCCTCCGGTGCTCAGAACCGCTACGCTCTAAGGTTGGCGGACCAAAGCGGTCTTCGCCATGGTTGTGCGGGATGGGACCGCCGGGAGAGGGAAGTTTAAAGTTAATAGTTTACTGAAGTTTCGCATGTGGTTCAAGTACGGGCTGAAGGCCCAAAAGCTCCTAGCCCAGGGCATCGCCCTGGGTATAATAGCAATCAGCAAGGCGCCCTGTAAGGGCAAAAGCTTTATGTTTTGTCTGGAGTTTTAAAGCTTTTGCCCTTACAGGGCGACAGGTTTGCGTCCATAGTAACCCAGGGCGATGCCCTGGGCGAGGGGCTTCTGCCCTTTCAGGGCGTGTGGGGCTTACATGCGAAAGTTGAGTTAAGGATATTGTTAAATTTAAAATAATTAAGGATTATGAGTGAAAGTGAGATTGAGGGCTTTATCAACAAAGTTGAATCAGGTTTAGTTGAAGCTCAGCATGATATGTTGGTAGAAAAGGCTTTATACAATCGTCCTGTGGTCATTAGTGACGGAAATGGCGGGGTAGTAGAAGTTTCTGCCAAGCAATTATTAAATTACTGAACTTTCGCAAGTAAGCCCCACACGCCCTGAAAGGGCAGAAGCTCCTAGCCCAGGGCATCGCCCTGGGTAATGATGGGTGCAAGTCTGTCGCCCTGTAAGGGCAAAAGCCTTCAAATACCAGGCAATATACAAAGCTTTTGCCCTTACAGGGCGCCTTGCTGATTGCTTGTATACCCAGGGCGCTGCCCTGGGCTAGGAGCTTCTGCCCTTTCAGGGCGTGTGGGGTCTTGCTAAGTATTATTCAGGGCGTGTGGGGCCATCCTTCGGTATCCCTGATACAACAAAAAGGGTCTATATACTATGCTTTATTATTATCGTTCACAAAGATAATCTTTCTGAACGATAATTCCAAATGTTTGAGCAACAATTAGTTGCCTGTTATTGTTATTTTACTATTAATCGGAATCATTAAGTAGTATTTGCATGTTCTACAGGGTTATGGCTCACCGAGGAAGTAGAGGATGTAGGAGACTTGCATCGGGGTGAACTCCTTGC
>ERZ1034678.374-NODE-374-length-25359-cov-6.685030_pt1 | contig 25359 bp, 69 predicted proteins | sample MGYA00520640_ERZ1034678 | MGnify/ENA primary metagenome ERZ1034678 (study PRJEB33766, sample SAMN09781767) | gut metagenome | biome: gut microbiome | host: Homo sapiens | place: Madagascar | study: EMG produced TPA metagenomics assembly of the PRJNA485056 data set...
TAAAATCTTCATAGTTCTTGATATTCCATTCTTCATCATAAATCGAAAACCATCTTAAATTACAAAAATCTCCACCACGTAAACCAATATTTATTGAACATTGAAACATAGTTAAATCTCTAATTGCCTTTTTTCTACGTTTATACGTGTTTGTAATCTGAATATGCCTTACAAATATCTCATTTAATTTATTAACCTCTTCATCATTATAAAGGCATTCCATTCTTGTGGATTTGTAATTCCACGGTTCATTATTTCCTGGAAAACATACAATATTGTCAATATTATCATAATAATCCTTTTGAACTGCTAACATTCTTCTCACCCATCTTCCATTTTAAATATTCCAAAACTTCCATTCGTCTAACTTCTTTCTCCTGAATATCTGGATTATTTTCACTAATTTTTTCGCACATATCTATCACATCCTTTCTATAAATATGTATTCTCCATGCACCTATTTTTAAGCAACAAAAAAGCAACTAACTTTTTACAGTTAATTGCCTTGTTAATCTACACTATTTAATTTTATTTTTGTTCCCACCAATGTCTTGGATCAACACAGGCGAAGGCGAAAACTTCTCCACCATCAAAACTTTCATCCTCATCTTCAAATTTCCAATCTAATATTCCGTAGAATACACCATCAAGTAAATCGTTTTGAAATTTAGAAGACATATTTATATATTCCCTTGTAAAGAGATCCACAAGTTGTTTTTTTAACAATTTCGGTTGCTTTGCTGCAACGAGTCTTGATAGTTCTGCTCTCTTTTTCGTCTGTGTTTCTGAAGACCATTTTGTTCCACTTAGAATTCTATTTGCCCACAAACCACAAACATAATACCATTCATCCACGCTATTACATCCAAATTCTTTCTTTGCAGCTTGTTTAGAAATTCTCTTCTGTACATCATCTGCCATGGTTCCCATTGATGATTTCATATCAAAATCCTCCTAAAATATATTCCGTTTCCGGTGCATCTTATGCTACTGTTTATCATTTTGACAGATGATTTTTCTTTTATATTACATCATTCTAAGAAGAAATGCTAGTTTCATCAGCCTTACAAAACACCATTTTTCTTAGCAATTGCATTAAATTGCTTTAAAAACTCCTCAAATACAAAATTCGGCTCAAGATACCTTGAATTTGCCTTATTTATAAGGGTTTTATAGGTGTATTCTTCCTCATCTTTGATAAGTTCCCTTTCAAAATTAATATTAAATTTTTCTATCATTTTTACTCTTTTCTGTTGAAATATTGATTTCATTAAATAATATATGACACATATTTCTAAATATTCCCAGGCTCTCCGCTCATTGTAGAATGCAATCCACGCATTAGTTTTGGCGTAGCCGGAATCAAATGTGGGTTATCAATTCTTTTTCTAACTCCTTCAATACTGTCATACCAATATTCACACTCTAAATATGGCATATACTTCCCATCTACACAATATATATTATTGCCTTTATACTCTTCGACAAAATATTGATCTTCATTTTTATCTTTACATTCTTCAGAACAAACTGGTTTGTTTAATAATCTATGCGTTGTTACAACATTTCCATAGATGTCTCTTATCTTAAAATCTCCAAATAGAGTTGTTTTTGGAGCTAATGCAAATTCTGTAATACCAAATTGTTCATACACTTTCCCACAAACAGGGCATTTAAAGCTCATACAATATTCACCTCCTACATTATAGGCTCATACCAAACCAGATATTTCACTTCACCTGAAAACTGACTCTCAATCTTTCTCCAACTTTTCTTTCTCTTCCCAAGAGCAAAAATACATTTCTCTGCTTTTTCTTGTGTGTTGAATGTTACAAGCTGCATATTGTTTAATCCCATTTTAGCATTTCCTCATATGTCTCTTCTCGTTTTTCTTTTGTATTATTAACTCCTAGCACTTTCCACATCGCATCTGTATATTCGAATACGTCACTTGACATTACAAAGTTTTTTGTAGCATCAGTATTGCTTTCTAAAGAATATACAAGATCCATTAGTATTCTTTCAAGTTCCTTTAATTTATTCTCACATTGATACAACTTCTCTAATGGCTCTTGCATTTCCTGATTTGCTTCAACGGACGCTTCTCCATACATATATATTTCCATTTTAATCGAATCAGGTGATCCAAATTTTATTTTTTTTACTAAATTATCCAATGTATTTCCCCCTCATTTTTAATAAAAATATCACTCAATTGTTGTAATCTTTCAATTAATGCTATTGATTCTGTATCATTTTCTTTAATCTTTTCTTTTAGCAAACGTTCTAAATTATCTTTACGAATTTCACAAATTGTTCTTGCCGGTATTTTATATAAACGCATTTCTTCGGGCAATCTAAATTCCATCAAATATCTCCTTTTAATTCACATACTCTTCATATTCAACAATTCCAATTTGACTTCCCTGCGTCAAAACCACTTTCTTTTCCTCGCCATATTCCCAATCATCAACCGTAAATTTATCTACATCGTCAAGTTCTGTGGCAAAATTAGAGCCATAAGTCTGAATCAACCCAATACATACTGGAAGATCTTCGTCATAATCTTCTAATACAGCTTTTAATTCTCCCACTGTCATCATAATATCACTTCATTTGTATCGAAAACTTTTGCCTTATACCATCTATCTGCTATGGTATGTGTTAATTCAACCTGAGGCATAAATACTGTATTAGCTCCAAAATCATTTTCGTATTGTTTTTTAATGATTCCTAATTCCGTGTCGTCAGGAAAACGTCCCAATTTTTCTGCTTCTAAAAACTGCCGATATAATTCAATCAATTCATCGTCCGACTTTGTCTCAAATATGTTTACATGCATATGATTTTCTCCTTTTTTGAAATGTCTGATTTATTATTTTCAACTTTGTCTCTTATCATATCTATACACTCAAATACCATGTCTTCTGGAATTTTATTAGCTATTTCTTCTACATTATCTGATGTAGCACCAATACAATAGGCAATACAGCAAGCCATTTCACTACACATCTCGATTGGATGTATTTTAATTTTATCTATTTCCATAATATATTCCTCATGAAAACAATTTTATCTATCCAAATATTTTACAGGTACTTCTTTAGTAAGCCAAACATTATTCACAGACAAGAAAAATTTATACCCATCTTTATACATTTGACCTGCGTTTACTTGATATACAATTTCTTTTCCATGTCTTTTACCAACCTGTTCTGCTGTAGTTATATCTTTTGAGAGATGAACATACAGTCGATTCTTTGGAATTAATCCAATGTTATTAATTGATTCGACATACTTTTCTCCAGTTCCGTGATACAAGAATTCCGGTGGACGCTTTTCTTCTAATTCTACGTCTACAGGAATAGAATGTCCTTGATTGGCACGAATTAATGTCATATCATCATTGAAAGAATAACGCTGCTTGTTATCTGTCTTTACAATTTTTTCCAACAATTCAAAATCAAATCCATGATTATCTTTTCCAATTCCACTTATCAAGTCGTCTACATTCGCCCATCCATGCTCATCAAGTTCAATTCCAATAACCTCTGGTTTGTGTCTAAGAATTAGACTCATATATTTACTAATATTGTTTAAATCCATTTGTATTCCCTTTTTCTCTTTCTACTCATGAAAACAATCTTTCAACTATTCTCTAAATTCGTCTTTATTCAATGTTAAAATAGTAACTCCACTTCTTAACTTAATTTTCAAATATTTTTCTGTCTCATTTATATCATAGTCGTACGCCATACAAAATCCAACAAGTCTACCTTTTTCATAAGAATATGAAGATTCATTCTCTCTATTATAAACTGTGTTTTCATTTTGTTTGTACAAATATATTTTAGCAAGTGCTTCTAAATTATCACGTCTGGATATGCTTCTCATTTAATCACATCCTTCATCAATATATTTTTCTTTAATATCGTTGATTGCACATCTATATCCATCTTCCATAGCTTCAAAAAGATCATCATGGAGTAATGAATTAGAAAGTTGTTCTTCCAGATATTGTACAATCTCCTGTGCTTTCCATTTTTCTACCATATTTCACACCACCATTTCAAATTCGTAGAAATCAAATTCATCATATAGTTGCCATTTATTATTACCAAGATAAGAAACATCAATATCTCTCATTCCTCTTGTTAGATATAATTTGTCTCTTTTCCCATTTACAATCTCTTTCATTCTGTTAAGAATTAATTCCGATGGTTGATCTACCTGAATCGGCATACTTCCATCGCCTTTTGAATTTTTCCAATGTAAGACAAATAAATTTTTGCCTTTAATCCTTTTTATTCCATCTATAGTACAATCATAAACTTTCGGTCTATATCCCATGTTGTCCATGTTTTCATCTCCATTCCGCCGTTGAAAGCAATTTTTCATTACTTATAATTTTTTCATCATTTCCTTAACACGCTCAATTTCTTCATTTGTATGAGGTGTGCCACCGGCATTCATATCAATATACCATTGAAGAACTTCCTTTTCGGTTTTAAGGTCATTTACATTAAATTTCAATGTATGTCTACTTACTATTCTAGGATCTTCATATTCGTTATAATATGATCCAAAAACTTTAATTTCATTATTTATAAATCTGCATATGGAAGTTATTCTTTGTAGTCCGTCGACACACACATACTCATCGTAATCTCCATCTTTAACAGAACGATGCCATGATGGACAATTAAAATATACTATATTCCCAGATTTTCCTCCTTTTAAGAAGAACTCCAACCAAGCAATTTGTTGCTCCTCTGTCCACACATGCCCTCTTTGAAATCCTGGATTTAGCTGTAAATTCATTTCTCTTTGTTCATTTTTTATCCATTCAGGTATTCGCCGGATATCCATATCCACTTGATAATTACCCTCTCTTGTAAATTGAGGAATATCTTTAAATCTTGTTATTTTCATTTTACGTCACCTACTTCACTTTTCATATATCTTACAAACCGTTCATCACATTCTTCCGTTCGTTCCGATTCAATACATTTTCCATATAATTTCTTGCAATCTTGGCAGGTAAATATTATAGCTTTATTAACAGATTCCGGATTAAAATCATATTTCTCGCATAATATGTTATTTAATCTTTTGTACTGCTCTACTGTCATATTCTCTATCTGTCTAATAATATTCTGTTTCATTCTATCAATATTCTTCATAGTTAAAATCTCCTTTGCGTTATATTTCGTAATTACAATAACACATTGGAGATTTTCTGCCTACGGACTTCGTTACCGTTTTATAAAGAAATCGTCATTTCTTTATTATATAGCTTCCCACAATAAATCATCTGTTTTCCCTTGTAAATATTCAAGCACATCAGCTCGACCACCATATCTACAATGAATTTCTGTTAGTTTGTCTTGGTCGTATAGCCATCTTGCTGCTGCATATCTATGCCAACCATCTACAATAATTGGTTGTGGAAGAATAAAATTACCACTGCATTCATTATCAATCTCAATATCTCTTATTTCCATTGGATGATTAATAAAATAAATTATTCTTCCAATATGCCATTCTCTTGATCTCTGTTCTAACACTGGATGTTCCCATGTATCTCCATATGGATCAGGTATTTCTGGAACGGGTTCGTGTATTGCAACAGAGATATCATCCAGATCAATTTCTCCTGTTTCATCCCAAGACCAATGTTCGGTTGGTAAAAATTCAATCAGTCGGTCAATCTTGATGATATCTCCATTATATTTGTCTGAATCCATTTATATCACCTCTTCCAATCTTCCAAGTAAATCATTCTTTGCTTCGGTTTTTATTCTATGTTCTTTGCAATTTCTTTCAACTCTTTTATTGTAGTAGCGTCAAATTTCGTTTCATCATCAAGTGTAACAAAATAATGTTGAACACTTCGATTTTTATCATAATCAAAATCGACATCAACATCTACACTCACGACTCTATCTCGGATTCTTTTAGGTAAATAGTCTTTTATTTCCATAATATTACTCACTTTCTATTTGCCAAGGAAAGTTAAATTTTATCGGGTTTATCTTCTTGTCCCATATAAACTGAATATTCTTTCTGCAATCTCTGGTTTACACATATTATTCTCTTTAAAATATATCTAAAATGATATGATACGGATCTATCGTTTCTGCTGTAATAAAGAACCGTCCAGTTGGTTCTATTACTTCTTTCCCTTCTTTATCATATACTTTAAAGTCATCAGAAAGAAAATTTACTGGCATAACAAGCGTTCCATTTTTAACCATCACAATAGAATCTTCCGTAATTTTATATTTGTGTTCACGTTTACTACCGAAACGTTCTACTTTTACGCCAACTCTTTCTTTATTTAAAAACATTAGCTACCTCCTGAAACCTAGATTTCATCACTTATATTAATCTAATCATTTTATCAAAATACATTGCTGCTTTGCCGTTAGCGCCTTCATGTTTATATCCGATACATCCAATTAATGCAGAATCTAAAGAAGAATATGAATTATTTGTATCATGATAATTGATATATCCATGATAATATGTTTTATTCTCTTTCTTACGAATATTCTCTACAACCTGATATTCTCCAATGCAATGAATTTTAATCACATCACCCCATGTAAATTCTTTCTCTATTAGCTCCAATTTTTCATCATGTGTTGCTTCTCTTATATCATTATCTGTAATCGTATCTAATAAACTAAATGAACAGTATCCACGATTACAAGGGCGGAATTTAAAATCATTTTCACTTTTTACTACCGTCCCAATTTGATTATTATAAACAACAATATCTCCATATTTCATATATCAAAGCCTTTCTCTAATAAAGTTACAATCCGGACTGACGCCGATTGCTCTCATCCAACACTCTGCTGTTTCACAACATCCTCTATGAAAGTTATAATTTGCATCTTCTTCCATTTCTTGTTCACTCATTTCTGATTCATATTCATTAAGAATTTGTTTATGATCAATATATACCAACATCATATTCTCAATTGCATTTTTACTTATTTCCATACAATTGTCCTCCACTACATCTCCGAAAATCTTATCAAATGTATCAGGATTTTCAGATTTTTCTACAGAGACTTTACATCCATAATTTTCTTTGGCATATTTAATAAAATCATCTAATTCCATTTTATTTACCCTTCCTGCACAACAGGTAAAATTCTGTATCCATCATTCAGCTTCTCTCAACGCATAATCTCTAAACCTATCTGTGCAAATTTGATTATCATATGTGTCTTTCGGACATTCTCCATATATTTCCTTACAATTATCACACATGAAAATATCTTTCGTATCTATTGGACTTTTTTCAAAATTATAATCACCAGTAAGCATATCTGAGAAGTTTTCGAACTGATCTACTGTCATATTCTCTATTTGTTCAATAATGTTTCTCTTCATTCTGTCAATATTCTTCATATTATAAATCTCCCTTGTGTTATATTTTGAATTAACTATAACGCATTAAAGATTTTATGCCTACGGACATCGTTACCGTTTTATCATATTACAGGCAGAATTCCATATCCACCATCAATGATACCTATAGCTTCTTCTAGGGAATCAGCTCCCATATAATCCCAATTACAAAGTCCGTCAAAATCATCCAAGAAAATAACCGCTCTACAAATATCTTTTGTTGTAAATTTCTTCAGATAATCATGAACTTTATTTTTCCGTTCGTATCTCAAATCTTTCTTACTTAGTTCCGGTAGCTTCTTTCCATACCATTCATATAATTTATCCATCACATCATAGATACTAAACTTGTTTCTCTCGACCAGATACTTACCTTCTTCCGGTTCGTATTCTTCATTATATCCTTTATTGATTCTACTAATCCAAAAGTCATTAGTATCCATGCAAACATATACACCTTCAAATTTATCATCATCTGTAGGATAACAGTCAATCTCTTCTGACTTTTGCATCTTCTCTACAATCTTTGATACATTATAATATTTTGCATATTCCATAATCCATTCTCCTCTAATATAGCGTAGCCATAATATTCTTCATGTCTCGTTTCCCGTAACACGGGAAAATTATTCTGACTACAAAACCTTTTCGATCTCCACTGATTATCTTATCGGATAATTTCTGAATTTTGCCACCATTCTTTTCTACCCATGCTACTACTTTTTCATATATTGAATACATGAATCTCTCTTTGTTCTTATAATATATTGAGCAAAAATATGTATCCGACAAGTCTGTATCATATACTGTAAGATGTTCTAATATTTTTTCATCTCTTTTTAGCATATCCTCACTCCTAATCTTCATTCTTCATTTGTAATTCACGAATTTTACAAGACAATTCAAAGCTTTTATTCCACTGTTCCATGAAGCTTTTTATATTTGAAATAATAACTCTTTGTGGTAGTTCAAATTTTTCGTCTACTCCATTTTTGGATACAATAAATCGTGTTTTTGTTTGGAGCTGTTTGTCTATTTTCCCATCAAATCCATTTTTATTGAACCATTTGATAGCATATTCTTCTTCCTTAGAAAATTCATATTTTACATTTGATGTATTTATCATAACTTTTTCCCTTCATTCCTAATGAAAACTTGGTTTCATCTATTCTTCTAATAAATCACGACAATATTCATATTTCCCACTTACAAACTCTTTGGCAAAAATATCTGTAATATCATTACCATAGTTTAATTCATCGAGAGTTGTTCCATCTCCTGATCGAAGTTCATTAATATCATACCCTTTTTCTTCAAAATATTCATTAATTTCTCTATCAAGTATTGATGCTTGTCGAGTAAGTTTTGCTAATTTATGCATTTTATTTTGTATTTCCTTAGATACCTTCATCTACATCACCTCAACTATTTTACAATCAATTAAATTGTTGTAAACATTGGTATCAATCAGTACATCCAATGCTATTTGTGCGCCTAAATATGTTTTAAATGCTCTCGCTTCTTCAATTGTTCCAAGAACTTTGTATTTTTCGCCACCTACAATATAAGAACCTTTGCAAATATAATCTGTTCAACATTTTATATAATACATTTATATCACCTCAACATTTTAAATCCAATTGCCATTCGACACATTTATTCCTACTTTGCCTATAGCAAGTCGTATCCAAACCTTTATTACATTTTCCAAAGTCACACGTCTTTCTATTCCCACTAAAAAATTTACATTCGACACATTCTTGCTTCCTTTTTCTGACTGGCTTGCGTGTTGTAGATCTGCTCAATTTTTATCACCTCAATATTATATTCTCTATTATATCAGAAATGGAACTGCCTTACGACAATTCCATTATCTTTGAATCTATTATTTCATCTTCATTAATCTTCACTAACATTAAAGTAAGCATCATCGCTACCAGATACTTCTCTCATTTTTTCTTTAATCATTTCTTCTCCATATCCGCAATGACATGATAAAAAATTATACATATCGAGATCTGATCCACAATAAGAATAAACATCTCTCAGAGATATTTTTCCATCATCGTACAATTCTTCAATATTGTCGAAATTTAATTCAGACATTTTTAATAACTCCTTTCGCTTGTTTGTAATCAGAATAGAACATATCATATTCGTCTTTATTACAAACATCTACGCTAGCGCACTCTTCTTCACACCAAAGTTTCCATCCTTTGTCACAAAGAATATTATATATTTTATTAAATTTTTCTTCTTCTTTAGAACTGTAGGTTATATATGCTTCTCTACAATTGTGACCTTCAGTTTTTCCTATATATTCACATTTCATATACGACTGCCTCCTAATGAAACAATTCTTTCATGCTTGATTTTTATTCTCTTCTTTGATAATATAAACATAAATGGGAAAGTAATGTCTGAGAATGATGTAAAAGTATGGTATGATAGACATCACTTACTCAAGAGCGTCAAACATTTTGGCGTTCTTTTTATTTATCTGTTTTCCATGATCTTGACCATTTCTTTTATAATCTTATCACTTATAATTAATTCTTCTTTAAAATCTCCATATTCATCAAAGAATTCTTCTTCATGATTTCTAACATATTCAATTAATCTAGCTTTAATTTTTCCACTTGGATCGTTTTTACTTGCATTAAAATTCACACTTGCTGCATAGGCAAGTTTCACAACTCCATTCCATACATTAATTCTATCTTCGACGTTTTCTACCTTTCCAGATGTAATGTAATTTGTCCAAAAACCTGTACCGATTCCATTTTCTACAATTTCTGCACTATATTCAATCAAAGCTTCCTTGTTATTGTAGTTATATATCTTCTGTGTTGATACGTCTACTTTTAATCTTTCCCCTTGTGTATCTGTCACTTCCATTATCTTCATAACTCACCAACCTCCGTTTTCTTTTTATACTATCATACAAGGTGTCCTATTATTCAGACACCATACTTTTTTCTTTATTACAAATCCAATTATAATCATTTTCCGTCATAACAGAAACATTTTTTCCTACTATAACTGTGACCATTTTCTTTCCATATGTTTCAAATCTACTGATTACTCTCATAATTGCACCTCCATTATATCAAATATTAATCTACTCTGCCATCAGTTCTTCAATTGCCTTTGTAAATTTCTTCTGCAAAGATTTTCGTGTGTTAATCAAATCTTTCTTTGTAGGTTTTCCACCGCATTCATTTATGTATCTTGTTGTCAAATTCTTCCAACCAACCCGGCTATTTTCTTCCATCCGTGTGTACACTTTCTTATATGTAGCCATGAATCCATTACTGTGATCATCGAATTTCTTTACCAATGGAAGGATCTGTTGGTCAGACCAGTCAATTTTATTTTTCTCTTCTTTGACTTCTTTCGCTTTGTATTCCATGTCAGTCAACACAGCTATGAAAATACTTCGGAGATCTTCATTCTGATACACAACCTCAATGGTCTTTGGTGAATAGCTGAGATTATTCCGTTCCTTATAATCTTTTGCCTCCTGTTCCCAGCAGATACCATAATTCTGTCTCATATAATCATAGATATGTTTTAAGACGCTTGCTGTTTTTCTGAAACTGCTATTGCATACGATGTTTTCCGCTTTGCCGTACACAATCTGTTTCCATGAATCTTCTTCTGAAATATTCTGCACCGGAATCTGAACTTCTGAAATTTGTACTTCTTTCCGTGAACTCATATCCAATATTAGTTTCGCCATGTTTGACATTCCGTCATATAATTTCCGGTTCTGTTCTTCCAAATCGTCAAGTTTTGCATATAAGATTTCAAATTCTTCTGCATAATTTGGAACTTCTGGAATAGGAATCTGAATCATATTGTTTCTAACTGCCGGAACAACTTCTTCTTTTCTTTTAGGAAGAAATGCTTCTGCTAATACATCTTTCGCTTTTAACTGATACTCGATCAATCTGTCAACCAATTCCGGATTTTCTCTTTTCATTGTTGGAGTAATAGAAATCTTTGCTAACCATAACGGAAGATAGTCTAATATTAGGCACAAAACTTCACTATCTGAATTGCCTGTGCCCAAGGGAAGAAATCTCGTCCCTTGCTTCAGAACTAAATCTTCTTGTATTTTCTTTCTCTCGCTTTTAACTTTTCCATCGCTTAGTCCAAGTCCTTGACATACCCATCTAACTCCAACCCATACGATATCTTCTATCTGTGCAGCTCTAAGCACCGCACCATTAAATTCTACATCTTTTACTGCCAATCCCTGCATAATTATTTCCTCCATAATATTCTTCATGCAAAATCTCTGCTTCTACACGCTTCTCGCAATAAAAGTCTTTTTCTCTAATCTCCAATGCTTTAACTTCTTCTTTGCAAAAAGCGCACCATTGATTTTTCACATGATTCTCTTTTCTCATGTTGTGTATTCTCTGCAATCCGTTACAAGTACACCCTTCTGTTCTCAAGCATCTTAGACAAATAAATTCCGATGACTTCTTCGGATTTCCATTTCGTTTTCTCATGTTAATCACCTTTAATGATCCCAGCTATTCCAAATCCAATGATAAGCAATACTATTCCAAATCCAAACATTCTTATCACCTACCTGTCTAAAATACATCCGATTAAATATAATATTCCGGCAACAATTATTTTAACCATTTTATATCACCTTCCTTTTATTGTGTCATTCCCCACAAGATACCAATGATAAATCCGACAAAAATTACATATCCAATTATTCTTCCTAACTCGTACATATACATTATCCCCTTCCTAGACCCAACAAATTTTTAGCATTATCAATCCAAAAACTATTACAAATATTGCAAAACCGGTAACAAATGAATCACTGATTTCCATTTTCTGCTTATCTTCTTCCGTTTCTTTTTCTTTTCCAACGATTGTAAATGGTACATCTACATATTCATTTGCAGTTTCGTTCTGAAAATCCATGATGTCTATTTCTTTAAATGCCGGCTCTAAAATATCATAATCTCCAAATCCGGCTACTTTCTTATATAACATATCAACACCTCCTGTATACTGTCACATTTGCATTTGCGTCTTGATACCAGTGGTATTCCGGATATAAACCTGATATACCACAATCTTCTAAGTCATATCTCCTTTGTATTTCACAAAATTTTTCCTCTGTTTCACAAAATATTTTTTCCATATGTAATTTCCTTCCATAAAAAATAAGAGCATCATTATTGACACTCTTATATTCTCTATGTATTTATCTAATTTTTATTTTTCATACTGTAAAATCTCGCTTTCATTCGCCTGGATATTTACCATTGATTTCTTCATTCCATTCATCATTGTAATGCAATAACGACGCTAATATAGCTTCTTGACAAGTTTCATATAATCCACACAGAGCAGAATCACATAAACTGCATGGTCGAATTTTCTTTCCACAATCTTTACATTCTATGAAATCCGTTTCCATCGGATTGAAGCTTTCAAATGGTGTCTCATATCCACAATTAGGACAAAGTTCATCTCCATCCCACAAATCATTCATATACTCTTTCTGTGCATCTGATAATATTAATTTTTGATACATTTTCTTTCACCTCATTACCCACAATAATAAACATTGCAATAATCAAATACCGCATATTCATTCACATCTTCTTCTTCAATTTCATTCTCTGTAATTAATGGATTGGTCGAATAAGAATCTAATGGTCTTGATTCATCGCCGTTATACTCATGAGCATACCAACCTCCATTATAAAAATCCATTTCTAAATCATTATCTCCGGACACATAACTTTCGGCACTCTGAATGTCCTCAATCAACTGTATTTCTCTTTTATTGAATTTTACATTCATTTCTGTTGTTTTTATTAGATAATCCATATATCTTATGTTATTTTCTAATCTTTCTTTCTCTTCCTTGATTTTATCGGTAATCAACGTAACTGCTTTGTCTATACTGTCTTCATTAAGATATACTTCATAATCTAATTCATGTCTTACTTTATTTATTATAAATTTGTAGATCATTTTGTTTATGTCTAGAATTTTATATGTATGCAATCTTTCTTCTGCATTGTAAATGTGACACTCTAATTTACCTTTATTTTCACCATAGCACTTCAATATGTACTTATATAATTTAACAATTTTATTTTCTGTTTCACTCATATAACCACCTCATTTCAATTTGAAATCCGACTTTCATTAGTCTTTTGTGTTTTCTCCCACTCCAATTCCACAACAATATGCAACGGCGATACATCCAAATAACACCCATCGTTTCCAATCTGTGATTTCAATTTTCATCAATTCACAAATAACACCGTGTAAGCCACACATAGTCCAAAATCCAATAGTACAAATCATTCTCTTCATGCTCTACATTCCTCCATACATTTTATCAACCAATGGTTGTACTCTGTCATAAGACATATCTACACCAAATAATTCTAACCATCGTTTGCATTCGTCAGCTTCTCCATTAATCCACATTTCATCATATCCTGACGCATCTATTGCTTTACATCTCCGTTCGATATAATGATTAAACATTTCTTCTAATTTCTCTTCTGAAATCTCTCTCGTTTTATCCGGAACCTTTTTATTATTAATTTCTCTAGCAATCATTTTGAGAACACTGGAACCTTCCGACTCATTAATCTTCTTTCCATTCTCATAAATCTCCATTACCGGATAGTCTTCGTCTGGGTTAAAATCCTTGCAAATACATTTTCTGACAAGTTCTATATCTTCACTTAAACATTTTGTGTTCTTTACACTTGCTCCTAATTCTGATAACACATAAATTTTCATCCAATCAAACCTCTCTTTCGTCTACTGTTAAAGTAGTAAACACATATATGAATTAAATGCCTCGTTCCGTGTAAGTTTTTCTTTATTATATACAAACCTAGTGTCAAAATGATAATCATTCATCTTTTCTCTGTTCAATACAAAAACACCTTTTCTTATCATTTCATTGATTTCGCTTACTCTTACTAATGTTTCTCCATTTTCAGTTATAGCCATGTTGAAGTCTTTTGGGTACACCTCATTCATTTTTATCTACCACCTTTCATCTACTCAATTCCTATCAATAACTCTCCAAGCTGCTTTGCATCCTCGACCTTACAAATTGCCGTTGCCTTACTATCTTCAGATCCATTTCTCCGTGTAAAATGTGATACGAGATATACTTTATCCGGCATATCTTTTCCGTCCACTTTGTAATGTCCGATTTCCACTGTTGCATTCTCTTCGAGTTTTCCAATCTCTTTTGTCTTTGTATAAATAAATTCCTTTGCCATTTTACCTACCTCCTGATTCTTTATTCTCTAACTTAAAAAGCAGACAACGTATTGTTATCTGCCTTGTTTTAATTCATCATATTTTATTAAAATTTTTATTACGTCTTGAACGAACCCCAATAATTCATATTCGTCTGGATCAAGTTCTAAATCATTATATTTGCCTTCTAACTCGTCCAATAATTCTTTATATTTTTCTTCCATAAACTTCCTCCTATCAAGAAATACGATATTCATCTTATTTGAAATTAAGAACACGTATTGATAATAATATTATTGTCCTTAACCGTCCAACAAATCACATGGCAATATCCGTACTTTTCTATTACCGTGTCTTTCCTCCATGCATTGATTTGACATGACCTCTCGTCTCTGATTTCTATCCACACATCATCACCATAAAATTTTTCTAACAAGTCTTTAATTAACATCTTTTTCCTCCAATCAAATGCGGTTTTTATCTGCTATTTTGCAACTTCATATCCTCTACTTTTAAGTTCTTCAATTAATACTTCGTCTGAAAATTCGTCTAATGAATAATATACCTCTCCTTCAATTTCATCCCATTCTTCATTTTCTTTATCAAAGACAAATTTCCAATGGTAATCATCTCCTCCTGTATATTCAATTACGCCTTCTGTAATATATGGACTTAAAATATTTAAAAAGTCCATAATATCTTCTTCGCTATAATTTTCAGAATCCGTAATATCAATTGTTTCTTTCCCATCGTATTCATAATCTAAACAATAAGCATCACCGACTTTTTCATCAAGCCTTTCAAATAATTCTTCTTTTTTAATATTGTCTTTCAATAATGCTGTTCCACTTCCATATGCATAAAATCCCATAACTTATCCTCACTTTCAAAACAGTCACTTTTTATCTTTCGCTTCTTCTCCCGAAGCTTTGCATCTGAAAAATAGATTTTCCAATAAATCCATTCCCAGATTGTCCGATTACTTCACACCGCTTGCATTCTAAACATTTTTCTTCCATCAACTTCTAACATTCTCCATCATCCAGCCAACACCTTTCGAATGCTGCTCGTCAAACCAGTTCCAAATCTCTTCTCTATTTGTTCCTTTAGGAAAAATAAACCAGTCTTCTTCCATGTCTTCTGTTTCTGGGTTCATTGGAACGTCTGTAAGTGTTTTCCATAAATCTTCTAGCAGAGAATCATATGTAGTATATTCTTTTACAACATCGGTATCTGGATTTTGAATTGCTATACGCATCCCGTCGTGTAATTTTCCATCCATAACCTGTAATACGCCCCACATAATACAAACATCTATTGTATTATAGTGGTCTGAATCTTCCATATCATCAATACCTGTTTTATAATCACCAATATCACAAATAAATACGTCATAGTCTTCATCTTCAAGTCTTTTTCCAAAACTAGGGAATCCGATTTTCCCATATAATCTATATTTCTCCATTTCTTTCTCCTTTATTTTATTAAGATACTTTATAATGCAACCAGTACAATTTTTATATCTATTGCATTGAGATTCTGCGACCTCTTCACAAAGTTTATGTCTGTATTTTGTAGTCGGTTTAAGTAAATTTATAATCTTATCTAACATCTCAATTTGTTCGTTCAAAATATTCGTCTCCAAGAAATGTGCTTTTCATTGCCTTGTATAATATACTCCGTATTCACTTTCAACTCTCTTTGTAAGTCCTTCCACATCAAAGAATTGAGCATCATCTTCTGATATTTCCATAACACAAGTGCAATTTTCAATAAGTTCTCTCTCCCATTGTTCTCTTGGCTCCCCAAACAAAATTTTCAATGCAATCATATCATCGATTACTGGTGGGATTTCTGTTTTAATCACATAGCTGCAAGCTTTATTACTATCATATTTTTCGCTTTCTGTATCCTCATCACCAAAGAAACATAGTTCATACCAATATATATTTTTATCCATTTTATTTTCCTCCAATTCCGACTTTGAAATTTCCGTTTCTTCTATTTATTTACAAAATACTATTAAGAACTAACGAATAAATAATGGCAGTTATCAAACAGATAACAAAACCTTTCACTGACATCAATTCAATATTAAAATAATTCATAACTTCTCTGAAAATAATTCCCCCTGCTGCGCTTCCTATTCCTAAAACTAAATTATTCATAATTATATCTCCTTTTCTATTTCTCGATATGACCCATTTGTTATCAGACTTACTCCTCCGGTTCTCCAAATTCTTTTATGTACTCTTCTACACTTCCATGTTCTTCCAACCACTCTTTTGCCTGATCTTCTGTATATGGAACAAATGCAGCTCCGCCACTCCAACTATTACGGCCAATGCTTTCTGCATACTTTCCATTTGCACCACTTATTCCATACAAGAAATATTCTCCCGTTTTCTTCTTATATAATGTTTCTTCTACATAAGACATATTTCCGTATTCTCCGTTGCGCCAAACAGATACCGCTTTTGCCGTTTCCGTGTTATATGTTTTTCCATCAATGATCTTTTTCATGTATAATCATCTTCCTTTCCGTTTAAACCGCCATTTCATCAAAACTTAATTCAATGTCATGATAGAAATCCTCCCATTGCCATCCATATTCATCACAAACAGTATCCATCAGTTCAACCGGTGATTCAAACTCAACATTATTGTTTTTCTGATAATTTTTAATCACTTCTGTGACATACTCTTTGCTATCATCAGACAAAACAACCATTTCCCAATAATCTGGTTCACCATTAAATTTCCAATCAAATCTCAAAGAATATCTATTCATGTAATTACCTCACTTTCCTCCTGAAATCTACGTTTCATTAGATTTATTCAGAAACTTCCATTGCCAATTTTTTCATCTGTTCAATTGCTGTATTCCAATTTCCGTCAAATTCAATAGTATCAAGTTCAACATCTGCTGAATAATCTGGAAGTTCTCCTTCAAATTCATAAGCAACCAATTCAATAAACTCTCCAATGTCATTATCTTTACACCATTTTGTTGATACTTGAAGCTCTACTAGGATTTTCTTTCCATTTGGCTCATCACACACATATCTTGCCAATTCCTCAAATGTACAATCAGTAACTTCTGTTCTGATCCTATTCACTTCACATTTAATTTCATCTACATTGTCAAACGTTTTACTTTTTGTATAAATTTCTATTATTTCATTCATAAAATCAACCTCCAGTCTATTAAGAAATCCTCATTTCATATGTTCAAGAATGTCCATTTTTCACTGCACAATTTTCATATCAATGAGCACAGTGCGCACAATTTTTACAGATTTAACCCACCCAGGGTCTATTACAAATTCCAATAGGAGGATAACAACCTTTACATGATTTTTTAATATTACAACCATCTTTTTCAAATTGACCACAAGCCACATATTCTCCATTAGTCGGTTCAGATTTTGAAAATTCACAATCATTTTTTATAATGAAAACATTCTTTACATTTATTCATATTTTCCTCCAATCTTCCAAAGAAACTCTTGTTTCATTGTTCCTTATATACTGTCCAATAATAATCTTCTTTACTTGAAATCTGTTCTGCTGACATATCAGGATTGAACATTTGTGTTCTGCGTATAAAATCTTCATATCTATCAATGAAGTCATTGCAGTAACTAATTTCTTCTGACAAAATTCTTCCGTCATTTGCTGCATAATCATAGATAACAGATGATTCGTCACTATCATAAGTCTCAAGAAACATCTTCACATTTCTATCATCTTCAGTTTCCTTTAAATAATCAATAAGACATTCCTCTGTTATTGTAAATTTTGTTTGCCTTGATGGATTGTAATCATCTCCAATATAATCATTTAATAATAATTCTACTGTTTTCATATATCATCACCTCTAAAACTCCATTTCTGCAAACATTTTCATTTCCATTGCGAGATCTTCCGGATAACTCCCATATTTCCTCAGCCATCCTGTAAAATGGTGTGTAAGATAACTTTCTAAATTATCAATATTTTCCGGCTTTTTTGCTATTGTTCTAATTGCATCACAGAAAATCTTTGCATATACTTCATTGATGTTTAAATACACATCTAAAGCATCTTCCGTATTAATGTGATATCTTTTCTTTCCGATATTAAAACCGTATTCGCCCTGGAATGATTTCATTTCTTCTACAGATTTTAATTCCTGATAGTCGTATGTATTGAAATATTCCATACATTCTTCATCAGAGTTAAATTCTAATATCTCTTCTGATTTGAGATATTTGTTAAGCTTTTCTATATTAATGCTCATCATTAGTTATCACCTCTTTTTCAAATTTTACTTTATAACAAAATTCTTCCATAAACTCTTTTATAGAGTCCATAATATCTGTTAATTCATATGACCACACATCAAACATTAAAAGTCCATCTATATAACATTCATTAACTTCCAAACATAATAGATTTGGATATTCTCTAGGTTCATCGATTTTCCCTTCGTAATATGCATTTAATGCATTAAAATCATCTTCATCATTTACTTTGTACCAATAAAATTCGTTCCCATCACATGTCATTCCGTCAGTTAATGGGACTAATCCATCTAACTTTTCAATATGAAGTTTACTTACTGGTTGCATTTTTACATTTCTTTCATACTCTACACATTCCGATTCATCATCAAATGTAGTCCCATCTTCTGCCACAAATACATCATATTTTTCTTCGACCATCCGTGATCTTATTTCTTTTTTCATTAATTATCATCTCCATTTCCTATAACTTCTGCTCCACTGTCATAACATTCTTCCGGCGGGTTTTCTCTTCCATTTGCAATATCTTCCTTTAGCTTTTCTTTCGCTTCATCTTCGCTATGTGCCGACACATCATAATATCTTTCATAGCATTCATAATAACGTACTCTGTATAATTTCTCGTCTGATTTTGTAGTATAATCTTTTCCGTAATAACGAAACATTTCCAATAATTTGTCTTTATATTCTTTTAATGCGTTCTCTTTGTATTCTTCATTATGTACAAGATCTACAACGTCAGGCACACCGGAAAAACCATTCCGTTTTGCATCCAACATATTATATACGTGTTCTTCCACATCGAAAGATTCATAGCAAGCTAATACTTCTGCATAAAGTAATCCAATTAATTCCTTTTCTGTTCCCGGATTTTCAATATCAAGATTTTCCCACCAATCTTCTCCGCATGGGTTATCTCCATGCATTTCTAACTCAATTTCAGAATCGTTAAATTCTGTTATCTCAAAAGTGAAGTCTGTATTTTCAGATACTTTTTCTAAATATTCTTCTAACAGTTCTCTTGTCATTTCCACCAACCATCCTCTCTATAATAAATCTTTCAATTCTTTCGTCCGTTCATGCTTACCTTATAATTAACATTGTGTTTCTATCTGTTTTTAATCTGTTGCAATCAACATGGTTTTGTATTAAAAATTGATATAACAAAGATAATTGGGTAAGATGCAAACATTCTTTCTGATTTTTTCTAATATCTGTTCCATAATACAAAATTTTCATATCTTCATTGCTATATAAATGCTTTTTCTGTATTAACTTCCTACAGTCATTAAGATAATCATTGAATCGTATCAATATATTTTCCGATACAGTTACATTTTGAGTTGTATGATATCCGTTACAATCCCAATTCTGCATATAATTAACTTTAATATTTTCCATTTAAATCACTCCATTTCTATAATGAAATTGCTATTTCAGACCCCTCTTGCACGTCCAATTTCCGTTTGTCGATTCGCCTCTCATGAAGCACAAGTCGCAAATCTTGCAGCATCCTCTATCTAAGTCTTCATAAATCAGTGAATCAACAACGCCACTTCCCATTCTCATTTGAAAATCTGCTTCAAATGTTATATAAAATAATCCTTCAAAAGCTTTGACAATAAGATCCAATTCATCGGGATTCCTAAAATAGAACGTGCCAACTCTTTTCCCTCTTTCTGGATAATTTGCAAGTTCCGTAAGATCATCGTATGACCGTCTATCAGATGTAATTACAATCTTATAAATATCACGTTCTTTTCTCCGTTTCATTTTCCGTAACTTGATATATTCTTCATCCGATAAATTGTCACAAATGATATCTCCAAAATATTTACGCATTCTTATCACCTCAATCAACTTTTAAAATATAGTTAAAACATTGGCGTTTCCATCTTCTCTTCATCTCTCCAGTGCCAACCATCATATCCTAAACCAGATAAAAACTGGCATAAATTGTAAACAGCCATTGTTCTCTCATGTCCTTAGTTCCCCTAATTTCACAGAATATATCAAGATTTTCAAACCGTGATTTCTCTTCTTCCGTCAGCCGTTGCCATGTCCATGATGTCTTAATAATATTCTGGAAGAATTTGTTTGTTACTTCATCTAATTTTTGTGCCATAAAATCACCTAATTTCTAAAATAATCTAACGGTAATCTCTTCCCTGTGTTATAGAAATCAAACCATGTACCGTTACATTGTTCCCGTTGCACACGAATAATTTCAAGATACATGCTCTCTTCTCCGTCTAACCAATACCCTGCATTTAATCCGTAATAATATTTGTCTTCCGGAATTGTGAACAGAATTTCCACTTGATCATTCCAATCCAAAGGAATTTCTTGAATCTTTGCATTCTGTGGAATATTTACCATATCCATTAATTTCCGTGCCAATTCACTTTTATTTAGCGACCGGCAATCTGTAGATTCAATGGAACATATTTTTCTACAATTTTCATAAAATTCATTTTAATCGCTCCAATTTATTTCCATTCTTGTTGTCAATATATTTCAAGCTGCGTTTAATAATATTTCATCAACTTCAGATTCCGTAAGTTCTCTTACGATTTTCATTTTCTGTGCTAAAATCCAATTTCCGCCCTGGCTTTCCGGTCTATTGTAAGTTGTCCAATCTTCAATTTCACATTCAACCCACACTCTTTGTTCTCCGCTTGCAAGTCTCATTGATAAGTGTGGCGCAAATGGTATAAAACAGCAATGCCATCCACATCTAACGGCAAATCCTTTCGTGGGATAACATTTTGCTTGCATCCATTCGTTTATTGGTGTTGAATATGTTTTATGTATAAAAAGTGGATATAAATTTCCGTCTGACAGTTTTCTTAGTAATTTATACGCTTTCATTAACAATCATCTCCCTTCATCAAACACATTATCCATAAACATCAGATCAAGATAATGCGCCAGTATTTCAAATTTTTCCGACCTCTGCAATTCGTTAAATAACTCCGCAACGTATTCTTTTTCCTGTTCAATTTGATCTTCATCATCTCCCATATCACGGATGAAGTTCATTAATTTTTCCGCTGACTGACGTGGCGTATGTTCATATTCTTTTGACATAATCATTCCTCCTCATCCTCTTTAAAATACAATTCGTAATCAATATTTGCTTCTTCTAATCTCAGACCAATCAAATCTCCGTAAGTCATATCACTGTCTTTAATATCTTGATCAGTCCAAAATTCATCATATGCTTTACCGGCAATTTCTTTTGTCTTTTCAAGATCTCTATCAGAAACTAAAATGATCACATCCATCCAAAGATTCATAGTAGAAAAAATATTAATACATGTCCGTTCTTCTATCATGATTAATCAATCTCCCTTCTATAAATTTCCAAGAATCCACTTTTCTGCAAAGTCAAGTACACTTTCTGGAATATTCTCTATATCTCCATATTCATAATTGAAGGTTCTTCCAGCTAACGTTGCCGTAAAAGTATCCTGCTCCTCATATGTGATTTTGTATTCTTTCAAATTTTTAATTTCTCTTACCAATTCGATTCTCAATACATTAATTCCCATTTTTTATTCCTCGCTTTCCGTTTTTGAAATCGTTCTTTCATTAGATGTTATACAATCTATAATTCCAAAATATTTATCATTGAATTCTTATAAATCTGTTTTCCGTCTGTTCTTATTTCTTTTATAAATTCTACAAGTGGAATTCTTTTGTTTCTTTCCATTTGCCATGAGTGCATCTGTATCCAATCACTTAATAAGTCAAACATCGAATAACTACAGAATGGGCAACCCTTTGGTTTTACCTTTTCCAAAACTTCTTTTGTCTTTTTTAATATTGATATATGAGTTGTACCATTAAAATCGACTATAATATAATTGCCTTCCATTTTTAACCCGCCTCTTTCTTCCACTGAACTTTAGGACATCCATACACCTTGTGAGCAAAATGTGGAAGAACCGAGTATTTTTTCATAATCATGTCATGAATATATCTTTCTGTTCTCTTGTCATCCCAATCCTCTTCCCAATTTTCAAGATACTTGACTCCCTTTTCGGTAAGTTTCTTAATCTCATAATGATTGGTTCCGTCATGATGAGAACATGTGAGATAAAAATGCCCATTCTCATCATATAATTTTATATAATCACAGTCTTGTATTGCCTTTCGAAAAGTGCTTACAAAATCTGTAAAGATTGTTCCTACGTCATAAGTTCCATCCCATCTACCCGACGTTCCTATAAGAATCCAAGTACTCCCATCATCAAAAAATTCTCCAAGCCTTTCCATTTCATCATCGTAATTAGAAGCATCTATATCACTTATTTTCTCCCAAATATCTTCTTCTGTAGGATTGTCATTCCCTTCATCTTCAAGATCTTCTTTTGCGTATGTCACATTTTCATCGTCCCATAAATCATAATTATCATAAATTGTTCGTTGTACAGGTTCTCGCAACATATTACTCCACCTCTTCCCACATATCAATCAGTCCTGGTAATACATATCCAAGATCAATTTCCGTATATTCATCAAACTCTTTTAATTCTTTCCATTCCTTTTCTGTTGGAACTTTTGCTCCCATAATTCTATAAACATCATCTCCCATTCCATCGGCTTCAATAATTCTATGAAGCGTATCTTCCAATGTTCCAGATATATTTGTATTCCCCTTTTTCGTAATCGCATTCCGTATTACATATTCATTGTGCAAATGATATTCGGCAATTACTTCTCCGTCCTGTAATAAATCTTCCAACTCAATCATAAGCTTCCTCCTACAATTCTTCTTTCTTAATCCGTCCATTTTGATAAAACGTTGTTAAAACACCGGTTTCCTTATCAAACTTTACTTTTCCATAGGCTACCATTGTAACTTTGCCTTTGATGAGTTCTCCAATTGTATAATTAGAAAACCCGTATTTCCGTAATTTTTCTTCCATTTTGCATTAATTCCTTCCCATTAAAATAAGACAGATACATTTCTGCATCTGCCTTTGTTTATTCTCTATATTCATTTAATATTTCACTGGCGTGACCCTGTATTCACAGCCATCTTTAAGTAATGCATGGCTAAGATTAATTTGCATTACTATTTCATTTGTGTCCTTTTTTCTTTTGAAAGACATTAATTTCTCCATTTCACTATCTGGATCAGAAGAAATTGTTTTGTCTTTTTTAAGAAAACCGATACATTTACCTGTACCATCACATGCTGCTAAGTACCACATTTTTTCTCCCTTCTCTGTTTTCCATGCTCTCTAATGTGTTCGACAGTATCTTCAGAAGCTCCGTTCTGCTTACATCTTCTTGCTAACCGTTCCCACATATCAAGATTTTTCCACCGTGGTTTATTTTTCTTCATTTACACTCTCCGTTCTAAAGTTAATACAAGCCATCTACATACTCTTTTAATTCTTCCAAGGTATCAAATTCTACCATTTTCGAAGAAACTAATATTGAAAATTTCTTTATCCACCATTTATTTATAATTTTATAATCTTTATAATACACTCATATTATTTCCCTTCTAATCTAAATTACAATTTCCTTTGATTAGATGTTCTCCAATTCTTCGTTCAAGTCTGCAATTCTTTCCTTGATTTCATCAATGTCTGGCTGATAACCGTTAATAATTTCTGATCTCTCTTCTGTTGTCAAATCTTCATCATCTAAGTCATCTTCCAAATCGCTTTGAATATCAGCAAGTTCATCTTCTGCCTCCTTGATTTCCTTTCTAATCTGTTCTTCGCTTCTAATTCCAAGCCATTCATACACCTGTTCAGAATCAAAACGTAATAAATCATTGAGTTGCGTTTCTGTCATTCCATCAGGATATAAATCTTCAAGAATGTTTTCTAATTCTTCGCATTTACCTTCTCTCTGTATTCTGTCAAGTGTATCTACTGCACCACTCCATGAATTAAAACTGTTTAAATCTAAATCATATGTAATTGTCATATTCGTCACTCCTTTCTACTGAATTTCGCTTAATTCTTCCATCTGTTCTTCTGTAAAGATTCTTGTCAGATCTTTATATTCCTTGATAACCGCAATGTAAATTCGCTCTGCCGATCTACTATCTTCATCATATCCAAACTCTGAACAAAAATCTTCAAAAGTTCCTACATCGTATTTCTCTAAGCAAGCAAGTACATCATATTCATTCGGTACAGCATCTGCCTTTAATCTTGCTAAATCATTTTTGGCTTTTACCTTTTCACCATATGATATATCTTCAACTCTGTTATATTTGAGCTTCTTTTTTGCGTATTCCTCAAATGTCATTGTGGAAATTTCTGTATTGTGAATGCTATCCCAGAATGTGAACGTCATTTTACCTCTTGGCGTTGTGATTGTTACATCATACCAATTTCTT
>ERZ1034678.382-NODE-382-length-25033-cov-59.760910_pt1 | contig 25033 bp, 25 predicted proteins | sample MGYA00520640_ERZ1034678 | MGnify/ENA primary metagenome ERZ1034678 (study PRJEB33766, sample SAMN09781767) | gut metagenome | biome: gut microbiome | host: Homo sapiens | place: Madagascar | study: EMG produced TPA metagenomics assembly of the PRJNA485056 data...
ATCGAATAAACAGCAAACGCTATTATTTTAACCCACAAAAACAGACGTCATCGCCCTGAGGCGAATCCATCCAAATGCAAAGTAAATGCAAACGAGCGCAATGAAAGCAGCTTTCAAATTGCCGAGTGCAGCTTTGCTTCTGCAAAGATACTGCAAAAATCAGAGATAACAAAAAGATTCGCCACCTTTTTTATATTATCCCCCATTTTTTCTTGCGAAATCAAAATATTCTTCTCAAAATCTTTGAAGTATCAATAATTATCTGTATCTTTGCACCGTTAGTTCCAGCCGAGCCTCTTAACAATGCTTAAATAGGCTGGGCTTTTTTCATTTATAAACTATAGCAAAAACATAATTCTAAAAGTTACGATTATGGCAAAACAATTAGTAAAGTTCATGAATGATCGCTTGCAACGAGAAATGGATAAGCTTTGGGAATCTGGCGAAATGAGCAATGAAAAGTTGCAGAAAATGCAGTCAGAACATTTGCGTACGGCTTATAAATTAACTGACAAATGATCAATCTCCATTACCATTAAAATGCTATTTTTTCAAGCATAAATCAACCTTATCCTCGAAAAAGTGTATGATTTAACATTTGTTATCATCGAAAAAGTGTGCAATTTTCTTGTTTTTATCATCGAAAAAGTGTATCTTTGCAGCTGAAATATTTAAAATACAGATAGTTATGAAAAGAAAGATATACAAACAGCTCCTTAAATGGAAAAGAAATGTGGACAGAAAGCCCTTGATGTTACTAGGTGCCAGACAAGTAGGTAAGACTTGGATTATGCAACACTTTGGAGAAAAGGAATACAAAAACGTAGCATATATCAACTGTGACGATGAGCCAAGAATGAAACAGCTCTTTGAGCTCGATTACAACATAGACAGAATCCTCATCACCATCCAAGCCATTACTGGTGTCAGGATTACTCCTGCTGACACTCTCATCATCTTGGATGAAATACAGGAGATTCCGAGAGGACTCCACAGTTTGAAGTACTTTTGCGAAAAAGCTCCCGAATACCATGTCATGGTAGCAGGTTCCCTCCTTGGGGTTACCCTTGGTAAGGGAGAATCGTTCCCTGTTGGAAAAGTAGATATGCTTACCATGTACCCTATGGATTACGAGGAATATCTTGATGCTACCGGCAATGAAGGATGGATAGAATTACTCCATTCCAAAGACTGGGGACTTATCGACATCATGAAACCCAAGATGACGGAATTGCTCCGACAATATTACTTTGTGGGCGGCATGCCAGGAGTGGTAAGCAAATTCATCGAAAATACAGACTTGCAGCAGGTTCGCACCCTGCAGCGTGATATTCTGGAAGCCTATCGCAGGGATATTTCCAAACATACTTCAGCTGCGGAATCAACAAGAATCCGGGAGGTACTGGATTCGCTCCCTTCCCAACTGGCACGTGAAAACAAGAAATTCATCTATGGAGCTGTGCGCAAAGGTAGCAGAGCCAAGGATTTTGAACTGGCCATACAATGGTTGGTAGATGCCGGCATTGTATATAAGGTGAGCCGCATCAAGGAACCTAAAATGCCCCTCAAGTTTTATGAAGACATGGATGTCTTTAAACTGTTCTTATTAGATTGTGGTCTTCTGGCATGCATGACGGATGTCTCAGCAGATCAGATGCTGATAGGTGACAATGTATTCACAGAGTTCAAAGGTGCATTTACAGAGCAGTATGTGCTACAGCAACTATTGGCCTTGGGACTTAAGCCCTATTACTGGAGCAATACCAAGACTCCTTCGGAGATTGATTTCGTCATTCAAGACAGCCAGAGGGTTATACCTATCGAAGTAAAGGCTGAGGAAAACGTACGTGCCCGTTCCCTGGCCCAGTTCATCAAAGACAACCCTGGGCTGAAAGGACTGCGCATCTCCATGAAAGGATATGTAGATCAAGAATGGATGGAAAATATCCCTCTCATAGCCATTGGTACGTATTTTGAGAAATGATATTTTAAGAATTATACGGCTTTTCAGTCAGAATGGAACAAACTTAAGACTATTCTATAAGTTAGCTCGGACTGAAAAGCCATTCTTTGTTAACGTTTAAATCTTAAAAATTAACTATTGTTTAATTCTTAAATTTACTCTAAAACACTACTTTTGTGGCAACTTTTGGAATCGGCAGAAACTTAAAATTTCCAAAAACAAATCATAAAATACAGAATATCAAAGACTTAGCATTTTTAACGCAAGAAAAGTGATCCATTTCGTTTTATTTCCGTAATCTTTTCGTAACTTTGCAAATGAAAGGAATAATTACCCCCAACACTTCACCGTGTTAAGATAGTTACAAATTTGTGCCTGGAACGAGATTCCATGGGGAATTAGATTTATTAACCCGCCCCGACCCCTCAGGAGAAGGAGCACAAATTTTTTATTAATGCAACTTAGTAGAGTTACACCCATAAACATAGATGTATTTGAGTTCTTGCTTCCCAAGCTAGAACTTATGCTCGTTCGCCCTTCATACAAAGGCGACGAAAAAACTGCTGAAGCAAGATTTATCAGTTACTTGCAGGAGCTTTCTTTTGACTCAGAACAAACCCAAAAACTCATTAAAAATATTGAGTATTGGCAGAGAAGAGTTGATGATGAGTATGTGTTGATGAGAAAAAAAGCAGATGGCTATGTCAAACTATATGCCACTAATTACAACAAATACTATACAAGAACCAAGGAGTATCAGACTCAGGCTTCAAGAATTTCTAGTCTTATGGCAAATATCTATACGAAGTTTACCAACACGGAGATAATAGAACGGAAAAGAATATACGATAATGGGTTAAAAAGAATCAAGCATTCTGTCTTTGACAACTCCCCAATCAATGCTCCTCATGTGCAAACAGCATTATGGGGATTAGATTCTTTCAGTGACAGCATAAAACTCGCATTCTCTAATCTTCAGAATTTGTTTGCAAGATTAAAGGAAATGTTTTTATATGCCACGAAAGTAGATAATCTCGTTGAAGAATTAAGAAAGGATAAATGCCGTGTTTTGGAGATTTTCAATAAATGCAAAGCAAAGAAAGAAGCTGAGATAAAATATCTTTTAGACGGATTAGGACTTCCATACTTAGAGCCTATCTTTCCTGACCTAGTAATGGATTTGAAGACTATGAAATTTGAGGATTTCGTTGTTAAATACTATCATGAGTTGAATGAGGAAGAATTTACCTACCTCATCCCCCTCTATCGCCTTGTTCTAAAGGAGAACTATGGACTAAACAACGATGAATGCAGCCTATATGAAAATATAACTGATGTCGAACAAAAAGTAAAATTGGGAAGAAGGTTGAGAATACTCATGGCCCATATCGAAGAGTTTGACATTAAGGGAAATAAGGTACGTCAACAAAAAGTGTACTACGTTTCTACTAAGTTCATCGCTTTCCTTATGAAAAAGGTTGAAATTCCAAATGGGAAAGGAAAGGAATTTGTCGAAAGTTACTTTAAGCAGCACTACAAAGGCAACTATGTAGTTCCAAAATTTGGGGGTGTTAACGCCGAATATAATAAATATACTACTGACAGCGAAGAATACAAGGACTTCGACAAAAAAGCCAACAAAATAATAGAAGCAGCAATGAATGCAAAAGACAATTCTAAAGAAATTCGTAATACAAATAGAATGGAACGTTCACAGAATAGAGCTTTTTCATATCAAAATCAGATGACATACAGTTCTATTATAAATAATTAACATAATTTTGTAGATTCACGCATCTCCATATTCATTAAAGCATAGACTGTTTTACATATACCAGTCTATGCTTTTATTATATTATTTCCTATCCCAATCTACTAAATAAAAGAATTAACTGATTGCTGCCAGCACCCAATCTACTAATCTATCCAAATTAGTAGATTCACCCTTATTTTTCAATCTACTAATTGAAAATCGTTCGCAAAAAGAACATTTTTAGATCATCTTACGAATTTACTAATATATTTGGATGAGCAAACGATAATCAGTAATTTTGCATCAAGAAACCTTTATGGGTGTACAACCATATTCTATCTTTCCAGATAGAGCACGGCGGCGTAGAAGCCATCTGCCAGTGTAGGTTTCATTCGCAGAAGATGCTCATGTGGCTTTGGGACAAACCTTCTGCTATAAAGATATGAAGAATATACTTCTGTCAAATGAGCATACCAATACCGGCATGCACGCTCCGCAAGGTTTGCAAACTTTGCAACCGATGCAAACTATGCAAAGTCAGGAAAACCAGGAAGTGACTGAGCAACTGACGCCACTTTCTGAGTGGCACGACAACTACGAGGTGATGGAGATGTTCCACATCAGTGCTAGAACCCTGCAGACTCTTCGCTCCAACGGCAAGCTGCCGTTTGCCAAGATGGGCGGAAGATGCTACTACAAGGAGAGTGACTTGCAGCGACTCATGGACGAATCGTACAGAGACAGCCGCATGAAAGGAGGCACCCTATGACGATGAACATTGAGCAGCTGAAGGAGCACAAGATGCAATACTACCGTCATCCTATCTCCAATGTGGTGAGCCACAACCGGGTAGGTATCTACCACTTGTGGCAGTACATTACAGACCCTACCCTCTTCAAGAATGCTACGGATACGCTCCGTGGCATTCCGGAGGAGGAAGAGAAAAGACGCAAGGCATATAAGGCCAAGGAGTTTGACTATGTACTGGCCAGCGGAACCTTCAATGCCCGCAAAGACCAGGGACTCATACAGCACTCCGGCATCATGTGCCTGGACATCGACCACATAGGTAAAGACCAGGTGGAGGAACTGAAGCAGGAATTCATCCACGATGAAATGATGCAGAAGAACTTCGAACTGGAACTTGCCTTCCGCAGTCCTTCGGGCGACGGATTGAAACTCTTCGTACAGATAGACCTGCAGCAATGCGACCACCAAAACTGGTTCCAGGCATTGGAGCACTATATCTGGCAAGCGTATGGAGGCATCAAGATTGATGCTGCCTGCAAGAATGTGAGCCGGGCTTGCTTCTTGCCTTACGACCCCAACTGCTACGTGAATCCTCTCGTCTGCCCTTTTTAAGTGAAGAGTGAAGAAACAACGTTCGACAGTCCGCAGGGGAATGACAATTCTATTGTTTAAAAAATTATTAATTTTGATTAGATTATGAACAAGATAACAAGTTTCAACCCAATTCAATGGGCAAAAGTAAGTAAGGCGGAGCAAATCCGCACAGTAGCCAACCTTATCGTTGAGATGAACATCGACATCACAGAGGGATACAACAACTGGCGCAACATCGCCTTCGGCTTCTCTCTGGAGCTGGGCGAGGAAGGAAGAAGCATCTTCCATGACATCAGTCGGTTCAATGCCGGCTACAAGTACGAGGAGTGCGACAAGCTGTACTCCAACTGCATCAAGCGCCTGCATGATACTACCGACCACTCTGGTATCACCATCGCCTCTTTCTTTAAATATGCCAAGGAGGCAGGCATAGATATCAAGGTGGCTCCTAGCCATGACGACGTTGCCAGAAACGGAAACTTTGCAAGCCTTGCAAACCCTGCAAAGGGTGCAAACATGACAAACATGGCAATGGCACCGAATGCTTCTACGGCTATCAATGGCACGACAGCAGAAGCGGGAGTAGAGCACGAAGTGGCAGAGGCTATCCCTCTACCCACCTTCTGCGACAAGGTAACAGGCTCCCTGCCCCTCATCTTCAGAGACATCTCTTCCCTCGGCAAGACGCTCACCGAGAAAGACATGCTGCTTCTCGCCTCCATCACCATCCTGAGCGGTGCATTCCCCGAGGCCTATGCCATCTACGACAGTTCGAAGGTGTATGCCAACCTCTTCACCTTCCTTGTAGCCAATGCCGCAAGCGGAAAAGGCAGAACCACATCGTACCTCAAGCTGGTAAGCCTCATCGAGCAGGAGGTAAGGGAAGCCAACAAGCAGGAGATGGATGATTATCAGCAGGAACTTGCCGACATCAGAGCCATGGGCAGGAAGGCTTCGGGCATGCCGCTGCCTAAGGAGCCACCCTATCGCTCGCTGATAATTCCTGCCAACTGCTCTTCTACAGCCATCTATCAGGCGCTGCACGACAACCACGACCAGGGCATCACCTTCGAGACCGAGGCCGATTCACTTGCCAACACGCTGAAGAGCGACTACGGCAACTTCTCGGATGGTCTGCGAAAGGGTTTCCATCACGAGGATATCACCTATCGACGAAGAAAGGAGAATGAGCATGTAGAGATTCACAACCCGAAATGGACGGTGTATCTGACGGGTACGCCAGGTCAGGTTACCAATCTGATTCCATCGGCAGAGAACGGTCTCTTCTCCCGCTTTCTCTTCATGAAAGTGGATATTCCAGCCAAATGGCACAACGTGTTCTCCAAGTCAAACCGAACCATCGACGAGGAGATGGAAGCCATCGGCAAGCGGGTGTATGACATTCATCTGATTCTGAAGAAGAAGCAAGGTGGCATCGAGTTCAAGTTGACGGAAGAGCAGGAAGACAAGTTCAACGATTTCTTCAACAAGCTGGTAGAAGAATACAAGGATATGCTGGGCAGAGACTTCGTAGCCAACATCTACCGAATGGGATTGAGCGCCTATCGCATCGCCATGATTCTGAGCATCACCCGCCTGGAAGATACCACCTCTCTGCCAGAGTGCATCATCTGCAAGAACGAAGACCTGGAGTGCGCTCTGATCATTGCCGATACGCTGATGCAGCATGCGGCACGCATCTTCTCTACCCTGCTGCCTAGCAAGGAGGGAGACGATGTGATGGGCATCAAACTCAGCCCAAAGAGCGAGAAACTCTTTGCTGCCCTGCCTGCCAGCTTCAACCGCCAGATGGTACTGGCCGCTGCACAGAAACTGGGTATTGCCAAGAGAACGGCAGAGAAGTATGTGGGCGAATACGTGAGCAGATACAACCTCTGCAAGAGAGTGGACAACGGCAAGTATGAGAAGGCGGATTTGACTGGAAATCAGCAGGATTCTACACCGCGTTAAAGCTTTAAGCAAAGGCAACTACGCAAACAGACGCAACGCTGCGCAACGTACTACTGATGCTTGTAAACAAGCAAAAAAAGTAGTATCTTTGCAATGTGGTTAGAAAACGAGGGCTACGGAAGACTTCAATCGACGAGTAGCGATCGGACTTTGAGAAAGACCTGCTCCGTACCCTCTCCGTACCTGCTCCGTACCAACTCCGAGAAACGCTGTTTTTAGGGGTTTTAAAAGAAGGGAGAAGGGAGCCACGAATTGTACCCTGCAGAAAGAAGGGGTGCAAAGAATAGTGTTCATTGACTTTTTTATTTATGTTTAACCCATTAAAGAAAGAAAGGAAAAGATTATGGGAAAGATTAGACAAGGTATTCTTGGCGGTTTCAACGGAACCGTAGGAACAGTAGTAGGTGGCAGCTGGAAAGGCACAGCTTATATGCGTGGCAAGGCTCAGAGTATCAAGAACCCTCGCACCGAGAAGCAGATGGCTCAGCGCATAAAGTTTGGCTTGGCGCAGAAGTTTGTGAAGGTGATGACGGCTTACCTGCAGGCAGGTTACCGCAACTACACCCAGCATCAGACTGCCACCAACGCAGCCATGAGCCACACCGTACGCAACTGCATGGTGGGCAAATATCCATCCTTCGGTATCGACCCTAGCAAGGTGCTGGTAAGCAGCGGTTCTCTGATGCCTGGCAGATTCTGCTCTGTAAAGGTAGCGAACAACATAGCCACCTTTGCCTGGGAAGACAATTCTGACGAAAGTCATGCCAGCATGGATGATTTTGCGATGCCGCTCATCTACAACTTCACGAAGCGCGAAGCCATCTTCACTACAGAGGATGCCAGCCGAGTAGATTGCAAGGCTACCCTGAAATTACCTACAGACTGGGATGGAGACATGCTTTCCTGCTACATTGCTTTTGCATCTGTGCAGAACAACAGCGTAAGCAACTCTGTATATGTAGGCGATGTGAAGCCCGACGGTTCGGTAGTGGCAGGTGCCAATGGCATTCTTTACAATGATGGCGTCATCGACAAGACACCAAACACAAACACCGGGGAGGATGACAACAAAGATAACACCAACCAGGGAGGAGGTACTTCGCAGGGCGGTGGAACTTCGCAGGAAGGTGGCGGAACCAACCAGGGAGGTGATTCCAGCCAGGGTGGCGGCACTACCGAAGGCGGAGGAGGCGACGACAACGTAAGTCTCTAAAAACAACGTAAGTCTCTAAAAACAATGTAGAGCTCTAAAATCATCAAGGTGTGCCAGATCACAAGGAAGTGAATCTGGCGCACCTTCTTTTTTTTATCTTTTTCTCCTTAAAAATGGTCTTTTTGGAAAAACCTCATTATTTATTCAAGTTTTTTTCGTAACTTTGCACGCGAAATCAATAGCCTGAAATATCAAACAGGCTAGAATATCAGATAGATTAGAATATCAAATAGACTATAATATGAATATGTATTTAAAATAAGGTATAAGATATGAAATCTCACATCAAAATTTATCTACTTGTCTGTATCGCCGCCCTGCTCCTTACGGGCTGCGATACCGTATTCGACGTTCACCCCTACGATGTTCGCGTAAAGGGCGAAACCGACCTGAATGCCAAGAACATACAGAAGATAGAGCAGACGGTGAAGAGCAAGGATACCATCCGGTTTGCCGTGATCAGCGACAGCCATCAGTGGCTCGACGACCTCGTGGATGCCGTAAATGATATCAACAGCCGCCAAGACAGCATCGACTTCGTAATCCACTGCGGCGACATCTCCGACTTCGGCGCTACCCGCGAAATGAAGTGGACACGAGAAAGAATGCTGAAACTCAAGATGCCTTCGGTGGTGCTGCTGGGCAACCACGACTGTCTGGGCACGGGCAACCAGACCTATGAGGCCATCTACGGCAATCCCGACTTCAGCTTCATCGCCGGAAAGGTAAAGTTCGTTTGCCTCAACACCAATGCCATCGAGTACGACTACTCCCGTCCGGTGCCCAACTTCGACTTCATGGAGGCTGAACGCTCTGCCGATTCGCTCGACTTCGACCGCACCGTGGTATGCATGCATGCACCTCCCTACTCAGAGCAGTTTAACAACAACGTAGCGAAGGTATTCAATTATTACATCCACGAGTTCCCTCGCCTGCTGTTCTGCCTGGACGGTCACGGTCATCATACCAAAACGGAAGACCTCTACAACAACGGCACCTTGTTCTATATGGCAAGCAGCGTACACTTCCGTCAATATTACATTTTCACCATCACACCAAAGGATTATCATGTTGAAGTCATCGATTTTTAAGTTCAGTATATGGGCGATCCTCCTGCTATCGGTAGGCACTACGGCAAGCGCCGGCGAGGAGGGGTTAGAAAAGGAGAATTTAGGAAAGGAGAGTTCAGAAGAAGATTCACTCACCCGATACGACAGGCGCATCCTCCGCTATCGCAAACACTGGGATGTGCTGATGCCTACGCAGAGCGTGATACAGACCTGCGGCAACATGGGTATCATCTCGCTGGGTATCGGATGGGACTACGGCAAGCTAAGCCAGTGGGAGACGCATCTGCTCTTCGGCATCGTTCCGAAATATGATTCGGATGAAGTAAAAATGACAATCACGCTGAAGGAGAACTTCATTCCCTGGCGAAAGGACTGGGGAAAGGGATGGCAGTTTGAACCCCTGGAGTACACGCTGTACCTGAACACGGTGCTGGGTCACGATTTCTGGACAAAGCAGCCTACCAAGTACGAGAGCGGATATTATCCCTTCTCTACCCGAATCCGCCCGAATCTGGGATTTGGCGAACGGTTTACGTATCAGATTCCGAACAACAGGCGCAAGCGCGTGAAGAGCCTCACGCTCTTCTATGAGTTGAGTACGAATGATATCTATTTCATGCGGTTCTACCGCAACGGCAATGCCGGTTTCTGGGATGTCTTCGGACTGTCGTTTGGCGCAAAAATGCAGATACTCTAAGTTTATTTTAAAAGAAAAAAGATGGAAACAGAAGAGATTGTTCATAAGCTGGAGGCGAAGGGCATCAAGCCCACCTCCAACCGCATACTGGTGATGAAGACTCTGGTGAATGAGCAGAATCCGCTGAGTCTGAAGGATTTGGAGCAGAAGATGGTATCGGTGGATAAGTCGAGCATCTTCCGCACGCTGACGCTCTTTCTGGAGCATGATGCCGTTCATGCCTTCGAGGATGGAAGGGGGATATTGAACTACGAAGTGTGTGAGGAGGAAGGAGAGTGTGATCATCATGATGGTCATATTCATTTCTACTGCGAATCATGCCACCGTTCGTTCTGCATGGAGGATATCCATATTCCGAGCTTCGAATTGCCGGAAGGATTCTATCCCCACTCCGTCTCCTTCGTCATCAAGGGAGAATGCCCTGAATGCAGGAAGAGGCATCGCTGAAAGCAATGCCTATTCAAAAGAGAAAGCATCGCTGAAAGCAATGCCTATTCAAAAGAGAAAGCATCGCTGAAAGCAATGCATATTCAAAAGAGAAAGAGGGGGTGTCATTATTCATCGGATTATGCGGAATAAACGGAACCTTAACCGCTTTCCTCGGATTACTCACGGATTTTAAACGGAAACTCGACCTAGCGGTCGTGGCGATACCCCCTAAAGCTGGAATGCGAATGCGCTAGCCCAATGGCCGTAAGGCCAAATCCGTTTAAATTCCGTGCGTAATCCGTGGAGCAAGAATGTTCCGTTAACTCAGCGTAATCCGATGAAGAAAAACGATGAAGCAACAAAAAAAAGCTCCGAAGAAAGATGAACTTCTTCGGAGCTTTTTTGTACACCCTTAGGGATTCGAACCCTAGACCCACTGATTAAGAGTCAGTTGCTCTACCAACTGAGCTAAGGGTGCAGCAAGCTTGGCATTTGAGTTATTTCTCAAAAGCGGGTGCAAAGGTACTGCTTTTTTCTGATACTACCAAATTTTTCGGCAACTTTTTTCTTTTTTATGCGCATTTTTCTGTTTTTCCATACATTTTCAAGAGAAAAAGTGTATCTTTGCAGCCACTTATACATTATTATATATGTAGAGCATCAAAGAACATAAGAGAATATAAGAGAAATCTTATCAATTAAGAAATCAAAAACATAAGAGAATATGAACGGAATATACACTATCCTGCTCCTCGTGCTGAGCAACATCTTCATGACGCTCGCATGGTATGGACATCTCAAACTCCAGCAGACGGGCACCAGCAGCAACTGGCCACTCATCGGAGTCATCGCCTTCAGTTGGGCGATCGCCTTCTTCGAATACTGCTGCCAGGTACCAGCCAACCGCATCGGATTCATCGACAACGGCGGTCCATTCAATCTGGTACAGCTCAAAGTGATACAAGAGTGCGTGTCGCTCATCGTCTTCGCCATCATCGCCAACCTCCTCTTCCAGGGGCAGGGTCTGCATTGGAATCACTTTGCCGCATTCGTCTGCCTCATCGCTGCCGTGTATTTCGTCTTCATGAAATAATAAAGCTTTTGCCCTTACAGGGCGACAGACTTGCGTCCTGAATACCCAGGGCGATGCCCTGGGCTAGGAGCTTCTGCCCTTTCAGGGCGTGCCGGGAATAGAGCTGTGAGCTTTTCAGGGCGTGCCGGGAATAAAATTTAACGCTTTCAGAATAGCAAATAAGGTTCATTAACAACATAGAAAAAAAGAACAATTATAACAAAATAAAAGAATAACCGACAATGGAAAAGAAATTACGTGTTGCTTCCCTCTGCGTGCAGGGAGGCTATGAGCCGAAGAACGGCGAACCGATAGAAGTGCCTATCTATCAGAGTACTACATTCAAATACGACAACTCTGAGGAGATGGCGATGCTCTTCGACCTGAAGAAGGAGGGCTACTTCTATACCCGACTCCAGAACCCTACCAATGATGCTGTGGCAAAGAAAATCGCTCAGCTCGAAGGTGGTGTGGGCGCCGTATTGACCTCAAGCGGTCAGGCAGCCAACTTCTATGCCGTATTCAATATCTGCGAGGCTGGCGACCACATCGTTACCTCTAACGAAATCTACGGCGGCACCTTCAATCTCTTCGGCGTTACCCTGAAGAAGCTCGGCATCGAGTGTACCTTCGTAAACCCTAACGCCAGCGAGGAGGAAATCCAGAAGGCTTTCCGTCCTAACACCAAGGTGGTGTTCGGCGAAACCATCAGCAACCCTGGCTGTGCCGTGCTCGACATCGAGAAGTTTGCACGCATCGCCCATAAGAACGGCGTGCCTCTCATCGTAGATAACACCTTCGCCACACCTATCAACTGCCGCCCATTCGAGTGGGGTGCCGACATCGTTACCCACTCTACCACCAAGTATATGGATGGCACCGCATCGCAGGTAGGCGGCGTAGTTGTGGATAGCGGCAACTTCGACTGGATGGCGAATGCCGAGAAATTCCCTGGCCTCTGCACACCGGATGAGAGCTACCACGGACTCACCTACGTGAAGGCTTTCGGCAAGATGGGATACACCACCAAGCTGGTGGCTCAGCTGATGCGCGACCTGGGTTCCATCCCTGCACCGATGAACTCATTCATCCTGAACCTGGGTCTGCAGAGCCTGCACCTGCGCATGCGCCAGCATTGCGAGAATGCACAGAAGGTAGCAGAATTCCTGCAGAATGATGAGCGTGTGGCTTGGGTTCACTATAGCGGACTGAAGGGCGACGAGTATTACAACCTTGCCCAGAAGTACATGCCAAACGGCACCTGCGGCGTCATCGCCTTCGGATTGAAGGGCGACCGTGAGACTGCCATCAAGTTCATGGATTCACTGGATATGATCAACATCGTAACCCATGTGGCAGATGCCCGCACCTGCGTGCTCCACCCTGCCAGCCATACCCACCGTCAGCTTTCAGACGAGCAGTTGAAGGAGGCAGGCGTTGCCCCAGACCTGATCCGATTGTCAGTAGGTATCGAGGATGTGGAGGATATCCTGGATGATATCAAGCAGGCATTGAATAAGATCTAGAAAATCAGTATGATTTAGGCAATGCCCGGCATGTTCCAAGTGGTGTTTGCATCCAGCACGCCCTGTTTGCATCCACACGCCCTGAAAGGGCAGAAGCTCCTAGCCCAGGGCATCGCCCTGGGTACATAGGGATATAACAGAGTCGCCCTGTAAGGGCAAAAGCTTGGTATTGAGAAGCTTTTGCCCTTACAGGGCGACTTTCTTGCTTATGTATAACCCAGGGTGTTACCCTGGGCTAGGAGCTTCTGCCCTTTCAGGGCGGGCCGGGAATAGAAATTCCGGTCATTCTCTTAAGCCAGCAATCATTGATTCAGGGCGGGCCGGGAATTTACACCAATTTAAAAATCTCGCTAGGCGTCTTCCGCTTCAGCACTTCCAGCTCGAAGTCCTTTCCGGCAATGATGCCCTTGCTCCTGAGAATCTGCTCCACGGTCTTTCTCGCCAATTCGGGATGATTATTCTCCTCGCTGAGATGGCAGAGCCATACGTGGCGGAGGCTCGGAGTGGCGAAGTCGGCAAGCGCATGGGCACACTCATCATTGCTGAGATGACCGTTCGGCCCCAGGATTCTCTCCTTCAGATACTGAGGATATTTTCCTGCCTGAAGCATCTCTACACTATAGTTCGATTCGAGCACCAGATAGTTCGCCTTGCCGATGAACTCCTGAATCTCCTCCGTGATGTGTCCCACATCCGTAACCAGACAGAATGTGACACCCTCGTGCTCCACGAAATAGCCCACATTATCCGTACTGTCGTGAGGCACCCCAAACGGAGTAACCCTGAACTCGCCCACCTGGAACGGCACACCTTTCTCTATGATGTGCGCATGATTGGGCACGATTTTCTTTCGGACGCAATAGTTGCGCTCGATACCTGCATGAACTTTACGGGTTGCATATACTGGTAGATGATAGTCAGTACTCAAGCTCCCCACCGACTTTACATGGTCGGCGTGGTCATGGGTAATGAGGATATGATGCACATCCTCGAAGCGCAATCCATAGTTATGGAAGTGCTTCTTCAGGGTTCTGATACCTACTCCTACGTCTATCAATAGCGAATCCGTTTCAGTGTAAAGATAGTAGCTGTTGCCACTGCTTCCACTGCCAAAGGATATAAATTTTAGCATTTTAATTGTTATTTTCCCTGCAAAGTTAGCAAAAAAGATTCTTATTACAAAGTTTTTTACTATCTTTGTGCCCAAAATAAGCAAATAAATAGAAATTTTAAGAATTCGAAAACATGATTAGGAAAACAATATCCTGTATGGCAATCGCCGTAGCAGCCATACTGACAAGCGTTTACACCCTTACGGGATGCCAATCTCATCAGGGTGACGAAAATCAGCTGGAGAATGACATCGATTCATTCGCCACCTACTACTTCAACTGGCAATTTCCCAAGACTCTGAAGTACTGTACCCAGAGTTCGGAACCCTGGCTCCGCTATGCTGCCAGCAACGTGCATCAGGCAGATGTAGATCTGCTGCGCACCAAGGCTGAGGATGCCACGATAGAAATCAACGACATCGACTTCAGCGACGACGGAGCGAACGCCACCGTCAGCATCACCGTATATAATTTTCTGCAGATGGACACCATCGGGCAGGAAGCCCACCTCGTAGAAGAGGCCGACTTCCACCTGCCGATGCGTATCGAGAACGGGGTATGGAAGATTAGAATGGTAAACCTACCGCGAAGTGAAAGGCGAAATCACGACTGAGCTTTGGGTGAATGATTGCCCAATGCTCATCCCCACTCTCGTAGGCAGGATTGATAGCCTTCATACCCATATCGAACCGGAGGATGAAATAATCGAAGTTCAACCTCAGACCCATACCATACGCCGCAGCAATCTGCTTGTAGAACTTATCTAACTTAAACTGTCCGTTAGGCTGCTCATCATATTTTCTGAGCGTCCAGATATTACCTGCATCCACAAACAGGGCACCTTCGAATTTCCAAAACAAAGGGGTGCGGTACTCGGCATTCAGGTCGAGCTTCATATCACCCGTCTGGTTGATGAAGTCGATGCGTCCGTCATTGCCCTTGTATCCGCCAGGTCCCAGCTCTCTTACGCCCCAGCCTCTCACCGAGTTGGCACCACCCGAAAAATACCGTTTCTCGAAAGGCAGCACCTTGCTGTTGCCGTAAGGATACGCCACGCCGATGCCTGCATGCAGCGCCAGCACATTGCGGTCGTCGAAGCGCACCAGATGGGTATAGTCGAAATCAGCCTTGGCATACTGGGCATAGGCGATATTGATGAAGGTACGCTGTCCCTGAGAATTTATCTTGAAATTCAGGGCCTTGGAGAAAGCGCTGAGCAGATTGCCCGAAGACTCCACATTCAGTCGGAAGGCATCTATCCCATCGCTATAGGTCAATCCGAATCCCATCTTCATGATGAAGATATCCTCGTAGTTATAGCGCAGGATGGCATTTCTGTTATCTACATCATCCAGATAATCGCGCTTGAAAGTCTCTGATATCCAAGGCATATACACATAGTTGAGGTCGAGCAGGTCGAATCGCCAGTTGAGATGATGGCGGGGTTCAGCCCAGCGGTAGCGCCATGCCATGGAGAAGACACGACGATGGAACTCCGGACGGTTCTGGAGGTCCCAGGCCACCGAATACTCCGTATTGGCAGTCTGTCTTCTTCTGAAATTTTTAGACAGCAGCGGTGCCACGAAGCGTGGGAACACCAGCTTGCTCTCTATCGAATACTCCTGATAGTTCTGGTCCTGATAGCCCTCCAGTCCGGTGATAGCCTCGTAGGCACCACGCAGCTCGATACTCAGCTGTTCGCTACCCCGGAAGAGGTTTCTGTTGGTATAGGTGAGTGAAGCCGCAGCACCCAGGTCGCCTGCCGTATTGGTTCCTTCCGGCTGGAAGGAGATGGTAGAAGGCTTGTTGGTGCTGATCTGGATATTGCAATCGAGCATTCCGCTATCGGGAGCTTCCACGAATCGGATATTGGTATATTTCACCGCCTGCAGGCGTGCGAAATTATTATACGTACGTTGCAGGGCAGAGGCGCTGTAGGGACTTCCCTCCTTCAGGGCAGTGGCATTCAGGAGCACCTGATGGCGCAGGTGGATGCGGTCGCTGTCGTTGCTGAGATAGTTGATCTTCCGGATCTCGTATCGGGAGTGCGGGGTTTCCGGCGCATTACTGTTAGCCTTGTAGTTCATCAGATGCAGGGTAACGCCGATGTCTTTGCTGCCCGTGATGGTATCTGCAGAAAAGTGGATGAAATCCTTGTTGAAGCGGAAGTATCCATCATCAATGAGGAGATTGGAAATACGCTTGCGCTCATTGTCCAGCGCCTCTACCGTGAAACGCATTCCCGGTTTCAGCATCTGATTATCAGGATTATCCAGCTGCAATCTATCCTGTATGTTCTTATCCTCTATGTCATACTCCACCTTGCCGATGAAGAACGGCTCACCGGGATGCAACAGATAGGTGGCATCCAGCTTCGGGGCTTTCTTCCGCTTCCTGCCCTTCGCATTCCCAGCCTTTCCATCCGCATTCTCAATCTCGCCATCCATCTCATTCCTGGTTCCGGCATTCGCCCAATCCTCCCCGTGAACGGTGGTATAGAGGGATATGCCAGCGTGCAGGAATCCCTGGTTCTGCATCGCCGTGAGCAGGTCCTGGCAAGTGAGTCGTGCCTGGATGGAATCATAGATAACGGGCTTCTTGCTGAACGGGTTTTTAAAGAGTGCAAAGAGCTTCGGCTTCTCTTTCTGTCGCACATACTGCTTGAGCGCCCCTGCATCATATTCCGCAGAGTCGCTCTTCACTTCCACCTTATTTAATATATACTCCCCCTCCTGCACATACTTGCTGGCAGAACATCCAGCCAGAAGCAGTGGCAGGGCGAGAACTGAAATCTTCTGTATTTTCAAAATTCTTTCAACACCTTCAAATCGTAATACATAGGAATGGTATATTCACCTTCCTCATCTTCATTAACCAATCGCTTAAAACCATTCCGCTCATAAAAAGGCAAAGCCTCTTTATAGGCATCCACCGTCAAAAAGCGACAAGCAGAAATTGCCGTTTGAGAATTTATGGTCATTTGCTTGATTGCAGATACAAGTTTAGTTCCGATTCCTTCTCCTTGATGATTTCTCGAAATAGCCAATCTTCCGATTTTCATTGCAGGATAACTTCCTAAATGCTTACGATGGGGCATAGTTTTCCTAAGTTTCCTCCAGAGATTCTTCGATACAGTAGTTTGAGAAATTTTATCATTCAACAAACTAAAATATGCCACAATCTCAGTTTCATCTTCCATTACAAATGTATTGGCAATCAATTCCTTATAATAGAATCTAGCATCATCAAGCAAAAAGCCGTTCAAATCGTCATCACCACAATCAAACGGCTTCATTTCCTGCAGGTTTTCTAATCTAACTAACCGTCTCATCTCCTTACATCACAAAATCTGCCATTTGCTTTATCTCTTCATAAGAAGCACGAATACGTTCTTTCTCTTCTTCTGAAGCAGGCTTCACATTTTCTATATTTGCCAAGAATCTCTTGGCATCATCCCCATAAAGGATTGGGGTTTCTTTAATTGGTCGTGCCATAATCATTCCTCCATACTTTATTTGTTATTTATCAGAATATTCAAACATATTAAGTCAGAATATCACCTTATCAAATGCAAAAGTATGCTTTTTTTATTAAACTACCAAAGGTTTTAAGAAAAATATTTTGTATTGTCTGCTTTTTATGCTACCTTTGCATCCATTAAAGATTAGAAACAACAACAAATGATTAGCAAGAATAAGATAAAATACATTCGTTCGCTCGAACTGAAGAAGAACCGCAACAAGGAAGGAAAGTTCGTGGCGGAAGGTTTCAAGGTAGTAGATGACCTGCTCGCCCTGCAACCTGCCGACCTCATTGTGGCTACCCAGGAGTGGCTCCACGGCAAGCACCTTGCGGATCAGACAGAAGTGATAGAGGTGACCGAGGAGGAGCTGAAGAAGGTGAGCTTCCTGCAGCATCCGCAGCAGGTGCTGGCTGTATTCAGACAGGATACCGGCTGCAATAAGCAGGATTCCAACAGCTCTCAGGAAGAGGCGGAGGAAAAGAACTTCGGCTTTTCTAAAATCAACACCCAAGAACTGAGCCTCGCCCTGGATGGCGTGCAAGACCCGGGCAACCTGGGCACCATCATCCGCATTGCCGACTGGTTTGGCATCACCCACATCTACTGCAGTCAGGATACTGCCGACGTGTATAACCCGAAGGTGGTACAGGCCACGATGGGCAGCATTGCGAGAGTGAAGGTGGAATATGGCAACCTGCTGGCTCTGGTAGAATCGCTGCCTGCAGATGTACCCGTATATGGCACCCTGCTCGATGGCGACAACATCTATCAGCAGCAGCTGGAAAACCGGGGACTCATCGTGATGGGAAACGAAGGAAAAGGCATTTCGCCTGCCCTTGCCAAGAAGGTGAACCGAAGACTGCTCATCCCGAACTTCCCGGAAGGAAGAGCCACTGCCGACAGTCTGAACGTAGCTATCGCTACCGCCATCACCTGCTCGGAATTCAGAAGAACTAAATCATTATAACTATGGAAGTAAATGAATTATTTAAGCAACGCAGTATAACTGCCTGCATGAAAGCATCCTACAATACCGTAACGAGCGATATCCGTTCGCTCGTCAAGCAGACCTGGGTTACTCACGTGCCCTTCGCAGTATTGCTGGCAATCGTACTTTACTTTCTCCTCCCCAACAAGTCGCTTCACGATTGGGGAGAAGCGAATCCGATGGCTTCATTCATCCTGCAAACCATCATCTACGCAGCCACCCTCGTGATGGCGGCAGTATCATTCTGGCATCTCCTGCCCCACAAGCAGCTCTGCCCTCAGGGCGAAAAGCGCAAGCCAGGCAGATCGCTGGTCCGCATCCTCCGCCACTTCGGAGGCTTCCTCATGACCTGCTTCCTGGGCATGATGATCGTAGGCATCGCCACCTTTATCGCAGCTGTGCCTACCATCATCCTCATCATCGCCCAGCTCTACTCACAGTTGGGTGCACTCCAGGGCGATCCGCTCGGCGTACCGGGCTATTTCACCCCACTCCTCTTCCTCGTCTTTACCCTCACCAGCCTGCTCATCATCTATGCCCTCACCTGGCTCGGCATCGCACTGGCTTACCAGTATGCATCCTACAAGGTGCAGGATGAGGAAAAGAAAAAACTGAAGGAGAGTCAGCAGCAGATGGCCGTAGCCGGCATAGAGCAGATGGCTGCAGAAGAAGAGGAAAGCAAGAAGTATTAATCATATTAACATAAAAGAGATAGAAAGAGACATGAAACAGACAAGATTACTCTTCATCGACCGCGACGGAACCCTGATTCAGGAACCAGCGGACGAACAGATTGACAGCTTCGAGAAACTGGTATTCACCAAGGGTGTATTCCGCAACCTCGCCTTCATTGCCCAGCACACCGACTACGAGTTGGTGATGGTGAGCAACCAGGACGGATTGGGCACCGACTCCTTCCCGGAGGATACCTTCTGGCCAGTACACAACTTCATCATCCAGACCCTGGAGAGCGAGGGCATCCACTTCGCCAAGCAGCACATCGACCGCCACTTCCCGGAGGATAACTCACCGATGAGAAAGCCGGGCACAGGCATGCTGACCGAATACATCGATAACCCTGCCTACGATATGGCAAACAGTTATGTAATCGGTGACCGTGAAACCGATGCCCAGCTTGCCGAAAACCTGGGTTGCAAGAGTCTGATTCTCGGAAAGGATGGCATGGACTGGGACAAGATAGCCGAGATTCTCTTTGCCGGCGACCGCATCGCAGAGGTGAAGCGCACCACCAAGGAGACGGATATCTACATCAAGGTAAATCTCGATGGCAGCGGCAAATGCGACATTTCTACCGGTCTTGGTTTCTTCGACCACATGCTGGAGCAGATAGGCAAGCACGGCATGATGGACCTCACCATCCACACCAAGGGCGACCTCTATGTGGATGAGCATCACACCATTGAAGATACGGGTATTGCCCTGGGCGAATGCCTGCTGCAGGCGCTGGGCGACAAGCGTGGCATCGAAAGATACGGCTACTGTCTGCCGATGGATGATTGTCTCTGTCAGGTGGCATTGGATTTCGGTGGCCGTCCATGGTTGATCTGGGATGCAGAGTTCCACAGAGAGAAGGTGGGCGAAATGCCAACAGAGATGTTCAAGCATTTCTTCAAGAGTCTGAGTGATGCGGCAAAGATGAACCTCAACATCAAGGCTGAGGGCGAGAACGAGCATCACAAGATAGAAGGCATCTTCAAGGCGCTTGCCCGCTCGCTGAAAATGGCGGTGAAGAGAGACATCTATCACTTCGAGCTTCCTAGCTCTAAGGGAATGCTGTAATAAAACGAATAGTTGTTATTAGCAGCACGCCCTGTTATTAGTAGTATGCCCTGTTATTAGCAGCACGCCCTGTTATTAGTAGCACGCCCTGAAAGGGCAGAAGCTCCTAGCCCAGGGTAACACCCTGGGTTACGCATAAGCAAGAAAGACGCCCTGTAAGGGCAAAAGCTTCTCAAATACAAAGCTTTTGCCCTTACAGGGCGACTTCTTTATCCCATTATATACCCAGGGTGTTACCCTGGGCTAGGAGCTTCTGCCCTTTCAGGGCGTATGGGATGCGGCTTATGACACACCCTCGCTTATTACATCCAAAAACAAGTTATATTCTGACTAGAACTTTGTCATGAACTCCACAACAATCTTATCCTTTTCTGAAGTCTTGGCAATGCCACCCTTGCGATAGAAATACTTCTCGTAGTTGATACGGATATCCGAGATGAATGGCTTGGCAAGGCTCAGAGTTACACCGCCTGTTACACGATGGCGCTTGTAATCATTGATCTTCAAGGCACCAAGTTCGGTATCAGAACCGCCATATCGGGTACCATCACTGTGGTCGCTCATGAAATCATATCTTGCCAATGGCGAAACCTTCTTGATGATGCTCTTCTGGTTGATGACCGGAATGTCATAGCAGATGAAGCCATCGAAAGCATGCACATCGTGGAAGGCATCCTTGCTGTAATGCTTGTAAAGATACTCAGCCTCAGCAATGAAACCGCCCTTGTGGAAGGTGATACCGCCATCATACATCGTTACCGTGACATCAGATGGCTTGATCTTCTGGGTACTCAACACCAGGTTCACATTCGGAAAGAGGAACTGAGCCTTGGCAGAATAGTTAACGCCCTTGGTCCAGTAATCCTTCTGGTTGGTCAAGCCCGAACCGTTGAAGATACCGGCATTCACCACGATAGGGAAACCTACATTCCAGGTGTATCCGATTTCAGCACCCACGTCGCGCACGTTGCCCACCTGCTTGGCGATGAACGAGCGGTTGGCGAAGTACTGCTGATGAGGAGAACGGTGAGCATCAATGGTGAATGGCACACGCTCCTGACCGATGGTGAACTGCAGGGTCTTCCAAGGCTTGATGCGTGTATAGGCATCGAGCATCTTGATCTTACCCTCGTCGCAGAGGTCGATTTCCGCCTTGTAGCTTACAACAGGTGTTACATTGCCAGCCACGTTGATACGGGCCGTACGCACCTCGAATCGTCCCTCCCCCTCTTCGGTCTGGTACTCATACTTAGAGCGGATGGTTCCACCAATGGTCATCGACTTGGTGAATTCCTCAATGCCCTTCTCAACAGAACTTTTTCCTGAATTCTGGGCATTCATTCCCATCGACACCATCGTGAGTGCCATCAACAAATACGTTTTCTTCTTCATTTCTTACCTTATTATATATACACGTAAATCTGATTTTGTTTATTCCGAATGAAATCTTTTCCGGTGATGCAGAAAGACATCTTCTTCGTTTCGGCTGCAAAGGTAAGGAGAAGATATTTCTAACGTAAAACATAAGTATTACAAAGATGTTACATCACAGATTTGTAACATTCGTAATGCCTCTGTAATATCGGTAATATCATCGTAACACCATCGTCATAAACACGTAATCGCTTTTTCTTTTCCATCTAAAAATATCGCCGTACCTTTGCAGCCGAAAAGAAACAACATATAATATATATAGGATGAAGGAAAATAAGAAAGCAATCTTGGAGATTCTTAAGAAGAGTTCCAAGAAAGACGGAAAGTTTGAAAACTTGGTGCTCAATCTCGCTTTGCAGAAGATTGACAGCGACAGTTTCGAGTATGATGGCGAAGCAGTTTATACCAACGACAAGAAGCGCCTGGTATATTGCATGAGCCAGGAGACAAGCTTCACCATTCCAGAGGGAGTGGAAGTGATTGGCGAGATGGCATTCCGTGGCAAGAAGGCCCTCAAGAACGTGATCATCGCCAACAGCGTAAAGGAAATCGAGCACGATGCTTTCTACGATTGTGATGAATTGGATAACATTTATGTACCTGCAGGCGTTAAGGTTGTGAGAAGCTATGCCTTTGCAGAGTGCGACAAGTTGAAGAAGGTTACCTTCGCAGGTACCCCAGAAAAGGTAAGCCGTCATACCTTTGACGACTGCGACCAGTTGCACGACATCATCGTGCCAGTAGGAAGCAGCAAGTTCTTCCGCAAGGAGCTCCACTTTATCGATGGAGACACCGACTATTTGGTTTTGGAGAAGGCTGAAAAGAAGGCTGAAAAGAAAGCTGAAAATACAGCCAAGAAGGTTGAGAAGAAAGCTGAAAAGACAGAAAAGAAGGCTGAAAAGAAAGCTGAAATGACTGAAAAGAAGGCTGAGAAGAAGGCTGAAACTTCTGAAAACAAGGCTAAGAAAGAGCCTGCAAAAGTAAAATAACTCAAGACATAACAGACTAAGAGAAATCATGACTAAAGAAGATATGATGAAGAAAGCTTACGTAGAACGCGACATCAGTTGGATGTACTTCAACCATCGCATTCTGCAGGAGGCCGAGAAAGAGTATGTGCCACTGTTGGAGCGCCTCTCTTTCCTAGGTATTTACTCCAATAACCTCGACGAGTTCTTCCGTGTCCGCGTAGCATCCCTCAACCGCATGCTCGACCAGAAACTCGATAAGGATACCGAGCAGCAGATTAAGAAATCTCTCAAAACAATTAATAAACTCAATGAATCTTATTCGAAAGAATACACTGAAGCGGTGGATACAGTTTTCCGAGAGCTTGAAGTACACAAGGTTCGCCTGCTCACCGAAGACCAGCTCAACGACGAGCAGAAGGAGTTCCTCACGCAGTTCTTCTACGACAAGCTCAATGGTTCTGTCAACCCTATCTGGCTCAACGAGATAGACGACCTCTCTACCCTGGAGGACAACCGAATCTACCTCGCCGTAGAAAAGGCTGAGGATGACAAGAAGAAGAAATATGCCGTAGTAAAGGTACCGGATAGAGTCTATGGACGCTGGGTAAAGGTGCCGGCAAGCGATGGTTTCGACAACATCATGTATCTGGACGATGTAATCAGATACTGTCTGCCACTGGTATTCCTCGGTTTCAAGAAGAGCACCTACCGTGCCTTCAGTTTCAAGTTTACCAAGGATGCCGAGATGGAGATGGACAACGATGCCGACTTCGGAACCATGGAGAAGATTGCCCTGGGTGTAAACAGCCGCAAGAAGGGTGAAGCCGTGCGCGTAATCTACGACCAGGAGATGCCGAAGGAACTTCAGAAGAAGCTGCGTGAGCGATTGAACACCAAGGAGTTGGATGCTTCTCTGGCTGGCGGAAGATACCAGAACCACAAGGATCTGATGTCGTTCCCTGATTGCGGACACAAGGAACTGAAGTACGAAAAATGGGCTCCTATCATGAAGCCGGAGTTCCTCTCCAACGAGAGCATCCTCGACCAGATTCGTGAGAAAGACCGTTTTATCCATGTACCTTATCATAGCTTCAACGGCTACATCCGTGTGCTCCGTGAGGCAGCTACCAAGCCAGAGGTAAAGGCAATCAAGACCACCCTCTATCGTCTGGCAAAGGATTCAAAGGTAGTGAAGGCTCTCATCACCGCTGCCCGCAACGGCAAGAAGGTGACTGCCGTGGTAGAGCTTCTGGCACGTTTCGACGAGGAGAGCAACATCAAGTGGAGCAAGCGCATGCAGGAAGAGGGCGTGAACGTGATCTTCGGTGTAGAAGGACTGAAGATTCACTCCAAGCTGCTCTATATCGAATCAAAGAAGGGCAACATCGCCTGCGTGGGAACCGGAAACTTCCACGAGGGCAATGCCAAGATCTATACCGACTATCTGATGATGACAGCCCGTACTAAGCTAGTAAACGAGGTGGCTAAGGTATTCGATTTCATCGACCGCCCATTCTCACCATTCCGCTTCAACGAGCTCCTCGTATCTCCAAACTCCATGAAGAGCCGCATCCTGCGCATGCTCGACACCGAAATCAAGAATGCCAACGAGGGCAAGGAGGCTTGGGTGAAGATGAAGATCAACCACATCACCGATACCGATATGGTAACCAAGCTCTATCAGGCTTCAAAGGCAGGCGTGAAGATTGACATCGTAATCCGTGGCAACTGTTCGCTGGTGCCAGGCATCGCCAAGCTCAGCGACAACATCCGCTGCGTGGGCATCATCGACCGCTATCTGGAGCACAGCCGCATCCTCATCTTCGCCAACGGAGGCAAGCCAAGATACTTCATCGGTTCTGCCGACTGGATGCCTAGAAACCTCATCAACCGCATCGAGGTACTCACCCCGGTATATGATGAGGATATGCAGGCAGACCTGCTCCGCACCATCTCTTACGGTATGAGAGATACTATGAACGGCAGAGTGGTAGATGGCAAGGGCGGCAACGAATTTGTGGAAGGCGAGCCATTCCGCAGTCAGGAAGAACTTTATAAAGCCTACAGCGAAGAGCAGGAAGTAATCAAATAAAAAAATAGCAAATGTCAGCAATGAATTTAGCATCCATTGATATCGGCTCCAACGGAGCCCGACTCCTCATCAAGC
>ERZ1034678.393-NODE-393-length-24746-cov-189.474707_pt1 | contig 24746 bp, 44 predicted proteins | sample MGYA00520640_ERZ1034678 | MGnify/ENA primary metagenome ERZ1034678 (study PRJEB33766, sample SAMN09781767) | gut metagenome | biome: gut microbiome | host: Homo sapiens | place: Madagascar | study: EMG produced TPA metagenomics assembly of the PRJNA485056 data...
CCGAACCTCTGTTACCTGCGGAAGCCGAACCATATTCACCTGCGGAAGCCGAACCTCTGTTACCTGCGGAAGCACTTTCGTTATCTCCTGCTACTCGTGATTTAGCAGGCTTGCATTTAGATGTCACATACTCAAAGTGAAGATTACATAACATCGGAATAGACAATTCCGCTCCTATCGTTATTTTCTTGCCAACAACCTTAGTATCATCATCGTTTCGCTCGCCGTTATCCTCAATTTCTACTTCGTGATAAACGCTTTGACCGGGTGAATAATATCCGAAGCAATCAAGCGGATTTTCGCAAGCGTGAAAACCGCTGTCGCATAATTTCGCCGTGTCTGTTTCATAGGTCTTGCCCTCTTCGTATTGAAATCCTCGGCAAGTCATATCTTTGTTGAATCCCTTATAAGCTTTCATCTTCTACCTCCTAAATTCTTAAAAATGGTAAATCATCGTCATCGTCAACGATTTCCTCAAAGTCGCTGTTATCTACGCTTGAATATGTCGCCGCAGTTTCAGGCTCAATATCCATACTGCCGCCGCTTTCGCTCTTTGAACCGCAGAAAGATACATTATTTGCAAGTACCTCTGTCTGCTTTCTGTTATTACCGTTCTTGTCTGTATAATTGCTCGTTTGGATTGTTCCCTCAATCGCAATCATACTTCCCTTATGGAAATAGCGTGAAATAAATTCCGCTGTCTGTCTCCATGCAACACAGTCAATGAAATCGGCTTGTCTCTCCTGCCCTTTCGGCTGATATGACCTATCGCATGCAACTTGGAAGCGAAGTACCGACACATCGCTCGGTGTTTTACGAAGCTCGGGCTCATAGGTAAGTCTACCCATGAGTGCAACCATATTAATCATTTTTCTTCTCCCTTAGATATTCTTTTATGCTTGCATAAAGGAATTTAGCAATTTTAATTTCCATCAATTCTTCTATTGTAAATCTATTAAATTTGTTCATTTCGTATCTCCTAATGTAATTTTATATCTTGCGTGTAAAGTCTTGAATTTGACCCCCTCAGCGGTCAAATTACAAATAATTCTTGCCAAACTCGGATATAAACCACGAAATATCCTGTCCCTCTTGCTCCATAATCGCCATTTGCCCGATACGGTGAAGTTCGTCCATAACTTCTTTGTTATGGTGAACACCGTTAGGTGGCTCATTATGGCACTCGTGGTGAAGTCTTACCTTTAAGCCGTAGCGTTCGCTTTTGGAACGATAAGCACCGCCGAAAATGTGATGCCACTCGCTTGCTCCGTGACCGCCGCAGATGAAACAAATATCATCATCGGTCTGCAAGATTGATTTAGCCATTCTCCTCGCCCCAAGATGCTTTTATTTTTGCCAATTCCTCGGGCGTTTCCGTCTGAATGCCGAGTTGTTTTGCTTCCTGAACAATTCCGTCAATGAATATTGACATTTCTCTCGAATCAAACTCACTACTGCCTTTATAGCACTTGTAATGCTTAAATAATTTGCCGTTTAACGAGCTTTCACCTGCTTCATCGCAATATTTCACATAATTGCTTATCAAAACTTCTGCAATAACGCTTATCATATCGCTTTGTCCGTACTCCTTAAGCATATTTACATATACTTCTTCTTTACTCAATCTCAGCACATTACCTATTTCAGTTATTAATTTCCACGCATAGGCATTAGCATTAAGTGAGCGTTTTTTTCGATACTTAGTCAATTTAAGCGAAAGCAGAATATTTTTAAGGTTATCAAAGCCATTAAGCAAAACTTGTTTTTCATTAATTTCAAGCGTTAATCGAGCCTTGCCGGATACAAAGTCTATAGCACAATCAATTATCTTGCCTGTAAGTTCCATTACTGCCCCTTTCTTTGTGAGCGTGTAAAAAAACATAATCGCTTTTTTCACCCATATTTGCCATAAGCCATTCACTCGCTTGCTCGTGGGATAAGTGACGGCTTGCTACATTTAATTCATAACAATACTCGCCTGCTTCAAGTTTTGTGTTGATACGCTCTTGCAAATCCTCGTCTGTATAGTTTGCTTCTATCATATAAAGGTCATAATCTTTTGCCGTTATGCCTTGCAGATGTTCTGTATCGGTGGCATATATAGCCTTTTCGCCGTTTGCAAATATCCTATAACCGCAATTTGGTACATTATGATATAACTTGATAGGTGATACCTTAAAAGCCTTATAATCGTAAATCTTGCCTATTTCAAGCACATCAATTTGTTGTTTTGGTATTCCTGCTTCTACAATGTCATTTATCAACCATTCGCAACAACCAAAACGCAATGTAGGGCGTTCCTCTGCAAGCCTTTTTAATGTTTTCTGCTTGAAATGGTCTGTATGAATATGGGTGAGTAAAACTATTTGCAAGTCCTTATACACATCTTTTAGAGCCTTAAAGGGAACACCGCAATCTATTAATATATGATTATTAACAACTACGGCGTTACCTTTTGACCCGGTTGAAATAATGTTGTAGTTCATTAAATTTCGTCCATATTAACAACATTTTCGGCAGGTGTAGCATCGACCTCAATAGGCTCGTCCTGCTGTATGATTTCTTGCTTTTGCGGTACTGTTTCATTTAGCAAGTCAACGCCCATTTCTTCTGCTTCATACATTCCGCCGAGTTCCTCAACGAATGTTTCACGCAATGCCCTTACTTTTGCAACTTTTTCAACCATTGTTGCACCCTTACCGCTCCAATTAGCATTCAAACTGCCGTCACTCTTTTTCTGTGCGACTTCATCAAATCCAACACTACAATATGTAGGGTGTTGCCAATCCTTACGGTAGACTTTAGCCCAACCGCCGACGAGGTTTTCACTGTCACGCAAATAAAATGTGCCTTTGCGTTCGATAATCTCGCTTGTTTCTTTGTTTTGAACAATAACGCCACTTTCCATACCGTCATAGTTAGGGTTTTTAATAGCACGCTTCAAAACTGCGTCCTTACCTACAACAATTTGTGCAGGATTTTTGCCATATTTGATACAATATGCCTCTTTCAAGAATGGGTTAAGTCCTCTTGCCTTGCACAAAGATGTGAAAAACTTAAATTCAGGCATTGTAATTTGTGCATCGGTGCCTACAATATAGTTTTGCACAATGGACGGTGTGAGTTTGATTTGCTCACCGTCAACCTCGTAAACTACTGCAATTTCCTTTTTTGTTTCTTTTTCCTTTGTTTCTGTATTACTCATAATCGTAACCTCCGTTATTCAAAAATTCTTTAAGTGCTTTCAACCGTGGCATTGTGCCACGCACGGTAAATTTCAATGTATATGTCTTTTCTTCCTCAACAGGCGGTGCAATCGGCTCAACTGTTGGCGGTACTACTGCTTCAACAACTTCCTCAACCTTGGCGGCAGCTTCGGCTTCTGCTTGCTCTCTTGCTTTGCGTTCTTCCTCTCTCGCCTTTGCCGCTTCAATAGCCTTGTATCTGTCTGTAACCGTTGTGATTGCAGCTGATAAATTCAAAGATGCCTTGTATTCGTATAAAATATCGTCTTTATGTTCCTGCGTATTAATCACATTAAGGTCGTCAACAATCTTGTCAATAAAGGCTTTTGCTTGCTCTTTTAGACTTTTCATTGAAGCGGACAAAGTAACATTGATATGTGCGCTCTCAAAGGTTACAAAGTCAATGCCTGTTGCTGTCAGGTATTCGTCAAAGTATCCTTTTACCTCTGCCTTTTTCTGCTCTTTCAACTCGTTTTCAACGCTGTCAATCTTGCCCTTTAACTCGGTATCAGCCTTTTTGTATGTATCGGATATACAATCCTTATACACCATTTCAAACTGCTCATACGGTGTCATTATTGCTTTTTTGACCGCTTTTCTGCGTTCCTCATAGTCTTTCAACTCTTTGTTGAGTTCTGACCTTACCTTTTTGACATCCTTAACGGTGTCTTCAGTGCATACAAGGCTTAAAGCCTGCTCCACCTTTGCAGTTACTTCCGCTTTGACTTCGTGCAACTGCTCAACGATAATCGGCAACTGCTTAACTTGAATGATATTGTTTTCCATTTTTTAATACTCCTTTAATTTTTCGAGGATTGCTAAGCGATTCTCTTTTGTGATTTCTACAGGCGTATATAAGCCTCGTATTTCCTTGCCGTTTCCGTCGATATAATAACTTCCGTCTATATCCACGTCATAACCGCCGTCACAATCTGCCTCTTTTGGATAAATCTTAATGCAAAAACTATTGTCCAACGGAGAAAGTTCAAAACCTACTCCAACATTTGAACCTTGCGTAAGTTTCCACGCCTTAAATACTATTTTTTCCATAAGCTTTACAGCTTCATTTTTTTTACTAGACATCTCTTCCATACTCCTCATCAAAACATTCTTTGTGATAATCGCAATCGCCAAAATGGTAATACCGCTCGCATATCTCCTCATGGCATATGTCGCATTCCGTCCATTCCTCGCAATGCCTGTTACGGCAGTTTTCGCATTCGCCGTTGTCCACTCCGTTACATTTGTGCATTATCTTCAATCTCCTTTCTTAGTGCTATCATGTAACACTCAGTCCAAGACGGCTCGTCCACATTGACATACTCAATAGGATTTACTCTTTTCGGCTTGTCTTCCTCTGTCATTGCCCTTTTGGCTTCCTTTGATGTAGCAAACGCAAATATCAAGAATATCATTGCAAGAGCGTATACGATTGCTGCCAGCCACCATGTATGAATTACACCGATTATGCAAACGGTGCAGAAAACAATCGCCGCCGCTGTGCAAGCTGTATGTATCTTTTTTCTCATTCCTCAAAGTCCCCCTTTTTGACAGCCTTTTGAAAATAATTTTTGAACGCTGTTATCTCGACCGTCATTTCCTTGCCGTAATCGCAACAAGGGAAATCGGGTCGGTGGAAGATTGCTCTTGCACTTACTGTGTTTATACCGAGAATTTTCGCTACATCGCTTACCTTTAGAAATTTTATCTCCTGCCTGAGTGCTTCGGACTTAGCCTGTGCTTGTTCAAGTTTATTGAGGATTTCCTCAACATCACTTAGGCATTCTTTAATTCCGATAGGCTTCACCTCTAACCCTAAACTTGTTATCGTTTCCATTTTTTACCTCCTTAAATGTTATAATCATCGTTGAACATTGCTCTGTCATTAATTCTGTTAATATCGAATGTTTCGTCTATTGCGGATTGTTTCTTTGCTTTATCCTCTTTCAATGCCTCTACTACCCAATCGGTTATCGCAATATAATCGCTATTATACTTTTTGCCCGACTTCTCCTTATATCGGTCAAGCCTTTCGATTAACTGTTCGGGATTTCCATACTGTTCGATTAAGAGTTTGTATTCATCGTCCGAGAGAAGAACATTTTTATACTTGCCGTATGCTTTTTTAGGCGTGTGCGGCTTGCCTTTATTTTTTTTATATTCTTCTCTATTACTATTACTACTCTCTATATAAGAACTACTATTAACTGTATTATTCATTATTGTATTATTATGGGTGACATTTTTGTCACTAGGGGTAGTGACATTTTTGTCACTAGGTAGTGACATTTTTGTCACTAGGGGTTCGGCAACTGAAATTAATCTTAAATTGCCGTCCTCTTTTGAGATTTTCGACTGTATGTAATTCTTATTCACCAAGTCGTTAATCCATCGAATAACCGTTCGTTTCGATTTACCATATAGATTTGAAAAATAATCATTACTCGCCCAACAGTAGCCTTTTTCGTTACATAGGGCTGTTATCTCGCCGTATAGCAATTTTGCATTTGCCGACAAATCATCGTCATATCGAACATCAGCAGGAATGATAGCAAAGTATGATTTCTTCTCTGCCACTTTCAACCTCCTTGTGTTACTTTTTAGTAACAGATTAACTAAAAAAAATATTCGCCTTTTCGTCATTATCACTGATTTGTAGAATGGAGCAGATTTGCTTTGCTTCCTCAATAGTGAAATGCGTTTTATTTGCGATTTTTTTATTGAGCGTAGATATGCTAATCCCAAGTCTATTAGCCATTTCTAATTGAGTAACGGAATGTAAAGCCATATGACTTTTTAACAAATTACTATTTATCATTATATGCCTCCTTTCTACCATATTTGGCGTGTTACCTTTTCGTAACAACTATATGTTACCATATCGTAACAGGCTTGTCAACACTTTTTCGTAACATTTTTTTAGAAAATGCAAAAATATGTTGCATTTTAGTTACAAATATGCTATATTTTAACAAAGAGAGGGTACAAAATGAATATAACACAGGAAAGAATTAAAGAAGCTATTAAAAATAGTGGACTGTCATACAGAGAATTAGCAGAAAAAATAGGTATATCATCAACATCTATTTATCGTTATGTGCAGAAATCTGTTGACAAAATTCCGCTATTTGTTATTGAAAAAATCGCAAATGTAACTAATACAGATGTTAAATGGTTAATGGGTTGGGATGAAAAGCCCGAATCACACATAAAACAAGAATTACACGACTACATAGACACAATAGACGATGAGAAGTTAGAAAAAGCATTTATAATATTGAAAACCTTAAATGAAGAACTATAAAAACAAAAAGCAAAACAAGTAACAATTACTCATTTTGCAAATTTGTTTTTAATCTTTAACTTGTTCTTCTTCCGAAACAATAAACAAATCAATAAATTGTTTTAATTTTTCCTCGTCAAGCAAGTCAATTAACCTGTGTATTTCTTGTCTTTTATCCATTGTTTCTCACCTCTGTAATTATTAAAGACAATATTAATACATTCGTTCTATATAAGCAAGGTATAACCAAATTAAAGTACAATTTATAGTACAGTCACAGGGCAGGTGACATCCACCCTGCGACCAGGAAAGGTAAGTTAACAAGTTGTTAACTTACTACTAATATAACAGATTTCATTGATAAAGTTTTAACTTTTTTATACAAAATTTACACAAATTTTCTCACTTTATTGCGGCAGGAGGAATATTATGATTTGCGAAGCATTGTATAAGAAGAGAAAAGCAAAAGGAATGACTCGGAAAGAATTAGCAAGGGCAGTAGGTGTCAGCGAAGCTATAATCCGTAATTGGGAGAACGGAGTTACAGCAATCCCTACTGAATATTTATGGTCGTTGTGCCGAGTATTTCGTTGCTCGCCGACGGCTTTTATTTATTTGGACAATAAGTCTTTTAATTGGTATGCGGATAATTACAACTTATCTAACGGAATTGAAGATTTTTTCATTGCAAATCCTGATTTAATGAACATGGTATTGTGGATGGTTAACGAGTGGGACGGCAATTTTGAAATGCTGACTTTAATGGCATATTATTACTGCAATCTTTCAAAGTATGAGCGTTCGCATATTTCCTATATAACAGGTGCCATGTATAATTTGAAATACAACAATATTCCAAAAACACCTATGCAAGACCTCGCATATAAGCGGTTAAAGGACTATTTCGGCGAGTGGCATAAATTGATAGGACACGAAATAAAAAAGCCATTGGAGGACGAAATAAAATGGGCAATAGACGGCAAAAAGGGACAGGCTCAGTCTGGCAGGACAAAGCCTCGGGCAAATGGAGAGGTCAACTCCAAGTAGGATATTTGCCGAACGGCAACAAAAAAATGAAAACCGTCACAGGCAAAACGGCTAAGGAAGTCAAGCGGAAACTCGAAAAGATAAAAGTAGAATTATTGACAGACAATTATATAGACTCCTCGAATGTCACTATCCCCCAACTTGCTAAGGCGGTTAATGATGAGAAGCACGAGTTGAATATAACAAGCGTATCGGCTTATACTCGTTCGCAATACTCTATACGGCATATAGAGGAGAGCGAGTTAAACGCAATCCCCATTCAAAAAGTGACTGAGCCTAAACTCCGCTCGTTCTATGCTGAATTAATAAAGACTTACTCTAATTCTACGATTAAAAAAGTCTACGCACAAATCAACATAGCATACAAAAAAGCGGTTAAACTGAACATTGTTAAGTATAACATCAATGATGATATACCTTGCCCAAAATCGGACAAGCCGACAAAAAAAATAAAAGCCTTGACGGTTGAAAAGCAAAAAGAGGTTATCAAGGCTATAATGGCGGATAACAAAGAGCCATACCGCACAATGCTGTTGCTTTCCCTCTTTACCGGTATGAGAATGGGAGAGGTTTGCTCCCTCTATCTTTCCGACATTGATTTTTCTAACGCTGAGATAAGCATAGAGAGGACTTTGACCCGAGGTGCTAACGATACCTACATCATAGGCGAAAATGCCAAAACAGAGGCAGGAACAAGGCAGATAAAAGTAATTCCGTGGGTGATTGATGAATTACAAAAATATAAAGATAAATATTACACTAAGAACTCCGATAATGTCTTTTTTAGCATTAACGGTAAACTTGTAACCGTTACACAGGCTAATTATTATTACAGAAAATTAATCACCCGATATGATATTGACGATACGGCAGACGGCTACAATCAACATCAGTTAAGGCACACCTATGCTACCCGAAGTATTGAAAGCGGAATGTCGGCTAAGGTGTTACAAAAGAAATTAGGGCATACCGACATCAAAATAACAATGAACACATACGCTGATGTATTCGCTCGATTCGAGGACACGGAAGACGAGAAGTTAAACCGCTATCTTATGGCTAACGATTTAATCACAACAGAGACCACGAAAAAGAATAAACTAAAAATAAACTAAATCACTAAAACCACAAAGCCCTGAAAACCGCATAAATACTATGGTTTCAAGACTTTCTTTCTCGCCACTCCGACCAAAAGGCAGACACATTTCAACGCTTTTGTGTCTGCCTTTTACTATGCCAAAACGCCCTGTTTTAGCGTATTTCAAGGCTTGTATTTATTTTTCAACGCATTTCAACGCATTACAGAATTGTAGAATAAACTAACAAATAAACTAAAATAGACTAAATTATACACTAACAAAAAAAGAGGTTTGCCCTAAATAATAGGGCAAGCCTCAATTAATTAAAAGTTTTCATTTTTGCAAGAACAGGTGCTTCCATGTCGGCAATAATATCTTTCATGAAATCATAAATTACATTCATTGCTTCCGCTTTATTCTCGTCCTCGCACTCATCAATTATATTTTTCAAGGCGTGGTCTAAGATGTCTTTATGGTGCAATTCTTGTTTTGCCATTTCAAAAAAATTCTCTGCCGTCTCCTCATCGGTTGATTTCATCTTACAAGCCATATTAATATAATTGTCGGCGCTTGTGATTTCCTCAATCATAAGTTTGGAGTATTTTTTTATCATTTCCATAGAATCACCTCTATGCAAGACGAGTAGCATTAGCGCAGATATGCGTTACATCTCCTGCCACGCCTGCAATGTTAAGCGTGATAACAGGCTGATTGTTACAGCAAACAGGCAAATATACCGTTGTTTCGATATGCTGAGTGATTGTACCGCTTGCGGTTGTAGTGTCTGCTACAACAGCACAAGGCATAGCGATTGTGTTGTTATACATCTGCAAGGTCTGTATGCCTGCCGCAGTCGGTATGGATGTAACATCGAAAGTAAAGCGATATGTACCGCTATGATTAATCTTAAAGCCTCCGCTTTGAGCATCTACGGAACAGCCTGCGTCAAGAGCGGTGTTTCCGAGAATGCTTAACTGAGTTCCTGCGGCGATATAAGCCTGAGTAGTATTGTTGTACGCCGTAACGACAGTTTTGTAATTTCTGTTTTTAAGGTTATTACAAGCCATTTTTATGTTTCCTTTCATAATTTGATTAGTTAGTTATAAAAAGCCCCCACAGGCTCTCCTGTAAGGGCATAAGCACTGTTAAAGTGAGATATTAGTTAGTAACAGCCGCAACCGCCGCAACCGTTGTTACAGAATGGTGATGTGCCTGCGTTATAAGCCATAGCCATAGGGTACTTAATAGTTCCGATGTTATCAATCTGCCTTTGAAGTTCGTTAATCTTAGCGTCCTTATTAGCAAGCTGATACTCGGTTATCTTATCAAGAACCTTTTGGGTGTTTGTCGTATCGTTCATCATAATTGCGCTTGCGTTTTTCTCTGCAATATAACGATTTTCGGCAATGGCTGACTTAATCTCACAGCAACAATTCTGCTGATTTGCGTTAGCGAGAGCAACGGCAGTTTCCACATCACGGATATTGCCAAGTAAGTTATAGCCCATATCCTTAGTAGCTGCGATGTTCTCTGCACCGATTTCCTGGACTCTGCTCTCAATATCTCGCTGTCCGTTTTGAACGCTGTTGAGGTCGATTGCTCTCTCGAGTGTATTCTCAGTCAAGCCACCGTTACCGCCGAAACCAAAACCGCCTGCACCAAATAAGAGAATAAGAAGTGCAAAAATCCAAATTCCGCTGTTGTCAAACATACCCGTATCAAGATAGGTAGGATTAGCATTATCGCCCATTTTAATATCTCCTTTCTTTAGATTTCTATATAAACCGCTTAGCGGTCATAGATTGCTTATTTATTCATCTGCTTTTGGGCTTCGTTAAGCAATGTATTAAGGTCAATTCCTCTTTGCTGTGCCATTTGTCGAACTAACTGCTCGGGTGTCATTCCCTGCATTCTGCATAATTGCATTGCTTGTTGCACTTGGGGGTTGTTGAGTAGGTTGTTTGTATTCCCCTGCATTAGTAACTTGTTCACGGATTAATTCCTCCAATCTGTCAAGTCGTGAATTGATGTCCTCTATGGTCTTTGTCGCCGTGTCTTTATGCGGTACTAAATCAAACGCCGATACGGTGGCGTAACCGCCGCCGTCTGTCTGTTTTAGGTAGACTATGGGCGAATTAGTATCTAATAATAAAACGCTTGAATTTACCCCTATTTGATAGGCGTTAGCACCGTTCATACCGTTAACCTCGGGCACTTTGCAAGACTGATACGAATTAAAATAATTATTCATCGTTTTTCAACTCCTTTTCCGCTTCCTTAAAGCCGTCTATATATCCTTGTGTATAGATTGTTTTAAGTAGAAGCTCGTAATCTGTATAATCCATATACTTATCTCCTTTACTGTCATAATAAAAGAAAAAAGGCGGTACAAAGTATCAACTCTGTACCGCCTTAAGGTTTCGTTTATTCTTTTTCTGCCGCATACCTAATAATTTTATATATTAGGTTGCATTTTTTGTCATAATATTTATTCCGGCTTAAGCCTAATTTCAGCATTATGCCCGTATCATTCATATCGTCCTTAACAAGGTGTTCAAGTATAACCGCCTCGTCGTCCGTAAAGCCTATTTTTTTCGCTAAGTTTTCAATATCTCGAAGCGTTAAAAATGAGAGATTAACCATTTCTATATCTTCCATTCTTTGTACCTTTCCTATTGTTGATACTAAATGTCACTTAGTTTTTCTTGACAGTTCCGCCTTTGACAAAGCCTGCCTTGTAGTAGTTGCCGCATTGGTAAACGATAATATCGTTACCTGAGCCGCTTCCCTCAAAGTACACGCCCTCGCCGTTGCCAACAGAGCCGATTTTATTCTTCAAAAGGCTGTCGGAGTAAACCGACTGTGCAGATTTCATCGTTGCATTGCCATATTTTGACACTTTCTTCACTTCCTCTTTAATATTTGATTGATTATACGGTCGTAACCAACCGCTGACCTGTCTGTAAGAGTAACGATATTCTCTTATACCGCCCCTGCCGTTGTAGTTTTGTTCAAACACGGTGAAGCCGTTCTTGTCACCGCTGAGGCATACTGCCGTATGCCCTGCGTAACCGTTCTTTGCCTTACTCCATACGATAACATCACCACGCTGAGGATATTCACCTCGAGCGTTTACATCAATACGCTTGAAGTTCTTATAAAGTTTCGGCAGTCTCGGGTACTTAGTGTAAATCTCATACGCATAGTTCAAGCCGTAGAAGCAACCCGAAATGCCGAGAACCTTATCGGCATAGTGATTAACGAGGTCAACGCATTGTCTGCCGTATACGCCGTCATAGTCGATACTGCCGTACTTTTTAATAGTCGATACCCATTCATTCAATTTCATCACTGCCGCCGTTCCTTTCACTTATAGATTTAACCGCCTTATTTCCGAGCAGATATGTAGAAATAACCGCCATAACAACAGAGATTGTCTGAATTACTCTGTCGGCAGAAATATCCCATATCGGAGCAAGTCCGATAAGCAGGGCATTGACGATTGTAAGCGCATTAAGAACATACTTAGCGCACTTTTTGATTTTTGCCATAATGTTTTTTTCGTTTTCCATAAAAATTACTCCTTTATGAATTTATTTTATTTTCAAGGTCGTCAATCCTATGATTAGCGACTCTCTGTTTTTCTTTGAGCACATCTATTTGTGTTTCGGCTTCATAAGTACGCTCGATAACCGAGTTATGCTTTTCGACCTGCCTTGTCAGGTCTTTGAGCCTTTCGTCGAACAAGGCTTGATGTGTTTTTATATTGTTTTGCATTTTTTTATTTGAGGCATTATTCGTTATCACCACTCCGAGCAAAGACAATCCGCCTGTTATTAATGCTACGATTATTTCGGGTGTCATATATCCTCCTCAAATTCCTCGTTATTTTCAATCGGTGGCAATTCTGCGAGTTCCCACTCAAGAGCAGTAGTCAGCCTATAAGTGAAGCCCTCAGGCGCAGTCGGGCGGTTGTTAATCTTGTCGAGGATTTCGTTATATTCATCCTCGGTGATAGGCTCGCCTGCTCCTGCTCCTGTGCCAACGCCTATGATGTAGCCGTTATTAATATACTTATACATATACAGCCTCCTTAAAATTTAATTTGCAACCATACGATTGGGTGTCCTGCAAGTAGCGGATAAGTGTCTCTAATTGGTATCAATCGGAATTTATTTTTCGTGAACACATACTCACTTGTTTCCTGTTCACCGACTACCGTTCCTCTTTGAAATCCGCCTGTGTAATAAATAGAAGTGCTGCTTGACGGAGTTGTTCTCTTGAAGGTGTTATATTGCCAGACTATAAAATTTGAGTAATCAAAAGGATTAACTAATGGGACACCATATATCCATATACTATAACAACTTGCATTCATAACTTCTGCATTCTGCAACACATAAGGTTGATAAGTGAAAATTAAGTTAGGAATAATTCGATTACCGTTGTCATCCGTTCCAAGCGCAAAATCAAGCCACGGTGCATTAGCTGATGTAATGTCCTCGGACGGAGTGAATACACCGCTTGCAAACCTTGTCTTTTCGGGGATTATGTTATCTACGAGTGCGGCAAGTCTGCCTTTGGTTGCCATAGTGTCATTGACATTCAAATTAGCCTTAATGATGCTATTGGCGAGGCTGTCAAGAGCCTCTTTATTTTCGATAATTAAACTCATATTCAACCTCCATAGCCTGTGTCAGATGTCGCAACAGGAATGTCAAGTTGCAGCTTGCCGTCAGCGAATTTTAAGCCGTTGCCGACTGCCGTTTTATCAATCTTATTCGGCACATTAGAAATGTTTTTAAGTTGTTCGGCGGTTAAAGCATCTTGTTTTATTGCAATTTGCTTTTTTATCTCGGTATCGTCATAATTTACAAGACTGCCGAGTTTCAACTTTTCAGCGTCAGTAAAATTGTTATCCGTGTGTGTATAATCGGCATCCGAAACAAAATCATTATCATTAGTAAGCTGACTTGTTTTTGTTGGGATTTCTGTTTTTAATGCAAAATCATCAAAACTTGTAGAACTTACAATTTCATCCGTAATATTGTAATACCGATGAATGCCGTACTTGTATTTTTTGTCCTTAAAAGTACATTCGCCTATGATTATTAAATAATGATAAGCGTTACCAAAATACGGCTTTGGTTTATAAGAAGCAATTAATGTTCCTTGAGGCACAACAATAGTGCTTTCGTTATCACTATCCGATTTAATAGTTACTTCTTCTTTTGTACAGTATATTGCATCGCCCATATTCCACATATTAAATGTCGAATCATCAATAGCAATAACACTGGGGTCTCCCTTTTCGCCCTTATCACCCTTAACACCGTCAAAGTAGTCAACACCTTTAATCGGCGTGTAGCCGTCTTTGCCCGGTGTTCCGTCTTTGCCCGGTGCGCCGTCTTTTCCCGGAGTTCCCGGGTCGCCTTTTTCGCCTTTGAGCATTCCTGCCTTAATTGCTTCGTCTATCAATGCGTATATCCGCTCAACCTCCGATTCTGTCGGGGCGGTAGCAGAATTGAGCGAGGAGTTATACGACCCCTGCTCAATATTAATTAATGCAGGGGCAGGGGAATAGCGCAGGTCGATTTCTTTATCGTCATTGAGACGAACGGCGTAAATGCCAACCGAGCAAGTTCCTCTTTCAAGGGTGGGAGTGTAGCATTTGCCGCCCTCGACCTTGACCGTCTGTCGGTCAAAGATTGCCCACACGGACAATCCGTCATAATCTGCGGAGAGTTCAACATCAATGGTCTTGTCTCGGTATGCTCCGCTGATGAGCGGCTCAAAGTCCTGAAGTACGACCTTATTAATATCTGCTATGATTTTCATTTCTCACACTCCTATAACGGCACGAAGTACCCAAGTGTTATTTTGACAGTCGATGCCTTGAATATTTTTTCTATTGTCATTTCCCTCTTTACCGTAAATAACATCGTCAGTTATCCCTAAGTTTTTAACTCCGGCATATCCACCACCGGAGCCACCTGCACATAAGAATAAATCAATATCTACTCCATTGGCAGAGTCTGATGGCTTAGGAAGACTCAATACATATTTCGGAATGAAGTTAAAACAGTAATGATAATTTTGAGTTTGCGAGTTGTAGTAGACTGACCAAATTAAAATTATGCCCGACGGTTGTTCCGAGATTTTTTCTGCGAGCGTAATTTTTTGAAGTTCGTGCATAAACAACCCCTCGCCCTGATATAGCAGTCGATTTGTATTTGCTACATCATTAAGTTGCGGTAAGATTGGTAGTACATTCTCGAATAACGGTGTCAGCGTTAATTCCGTAGCCGATTTAATCTTCACGCTATATAACGGAAAATACGCCTCTGTCGCTCCGTTTCTTATTTCGTTATCTGCGATAGTCGGAGGGTTGCCGTCCGTTCCGCTTATAACTACAAGAGATATACTCTCGTAACCTGTGCTGTTTTCCTTAACATATTTAGCGCAAACATAGTCTATACGTTCGCTTCCTGTGGTAAGACTTTCAATTGTTAAGTCCTGATAGCCGTCAGCCCCGATAGAGGCAACACAGCCCTGCATAGATAACATTCCGTCATATATGCGGATGTTATTTGATGAGGTGAATTCAGCCCTCAGTTGCTGACCGATAGGCAACACCACATTGCCCTTGCCGAACATCGACATATTAATCTCTCTGTCCTGCTGACTTGTTACATGCGGTTTGCCTGTTTTTCCTGTTATTATATCCATGTTATTCCTCCAAACGGTATTCAATCGTAAACTTGTCGCTGTCGGTCACTATAACGCCCTGCAACGCTTTTTTAATTGCATTGCCTGTAATGTAATCACGACCACCCAGAATGTCGCCAATGCCCACCTTTATGCCGAGACTTTCAACATCCATAGTTAAAGAGGGTGTCGAGAGCAGTTCTTCAAAATGTTCAATAGCGTTCTTCTCTAAGTCGTCATCGCTGTTAGAGTCGTAGACCTCAGCTATTTCATCAATGCCGAAATAACATTGAGTTTTCCCGATTGTACCGTTTTTTTGTAAATACAAATGTATAATTGTTCTGTCGGTGAGTTCTCCACCGCCTAATGCGATTAAGTGATTAACGCCATTATTCTTGACATTCATCACGAAATTTAGTTTACTGTCTTGCGATAATTCAATTTGATTTGAATAATCGACAATCGGGACAGCCCCGACTTCGCAGTAACCTACTTGCCCTTGCTGTCCCTGTTTATATTTAATTTCCAACCTATAATTTTGAGTTTTTAACGCCTTTATCAACGCCGATTGCACCGTTGCAAAACGGTTGATTTGGTACAGTGTCAATATACAATCGCTAATAGAAGTTGAACCTTTGATTATGCCGTCATATAAGCCGTCTATTAAGCCCCTTATGGCGGCGTTCGCCTCGCCTTTCAAGTATTGATATGCTTCTGTCTTAGTTGATTGAACAATCCGCTTTTCGAGATAGCCTCGCCAAGTATAGCCTTTAACGGTGATAGTTTGTTTAGCAGTGTCGGTTTCAATTTCCTTGACGATACCGCCGTACTCCGTATCGGGACAAAAAATACGACAGCCGTCCTTTATGTCATCCTGCCAATCGCTGAGAGCGATAACAACCTCGAAATCGAGCGTGTCGGCTAAATCGAAGTCTGCACTATCATATGTAAGTTGTCTAACCTCGTTACCTTTGGTGTCCGTAAGTATCAAGACCATTTTGGAACACTCCTTTCGACAAGGGCGGTTATATCAAATGTGAAAGAGCCGCTCCAAGTGATAGTCATAGGTTCGGCAGGGAGCGGTTCAAAAACGCTCTCTTCCTTATCCCTTAGGTCATAGCAATTAACTATTTCGCCCGTTCTGCCTACGAGGTAGCATAAGTGATTAGCCGTATCAATGATTAATCTTTCCTTATCCGATATGCTCGTATAGACGGCATATTTATGTCCGTTAATTGTAATCTGCGGATTTGTTACTACTCCGTATATTGTTATAATTGCCTCTGCACTTGAATAGTGACTCAAATTCCAATATGCTGTTCCCGATATATCGGAAGCGTAGTCATAAGGATAATCGTAAGGGTAATCTTGATTAGTAACATAACCGCTTGCAATTTCGCCTATAAAGGTCTTTGTTGTAGGCTTAAACCACTTAGCGGACTCAGATACGACCGTATACTCGTTAGTAGCATAAGCGGCTCCGATTTTCGTGCCGTCGCTTGCCGCCAAGATACGGCAAGGCAAATAATAGCCTGTATCTGTCCATAATTCGCCGTCAACGCCCTTTTCTACATCATAGGCGAATAAGTCATTAAGCGTGTCCGAATATTCCTTTAGCTGCTCCTTACGCTCCGATAAACCAAGTTGAGGGTCGGGCAATATAAGCACAGTCATTTTTCTTTCGGTGACATCAAGATTAACGTTGCTTATTACATTTCTTGCCGTATCATAGTTATATTTATAATCGAGTAGATTATGGTCTTTGATTAAGAACGGAAATTTTGCGAAAGTTATCGAGTTTCCTTTTGAATTTTTATATGTGAAAATCATAAAATCAACTCCTATGCCCTTGCAAATCCTAAATCTGCGACAAATCGTCCGAGTTCTCGGTTGTTGCCTATCAATTTAGCGCCTTTAAGTCCGTTTTCAATTGCTTTTGCTTGTCTCTCCGAATAAGCCTTGAACATATCCATTAAGCCGTCATATGGCGTGCTGTTGAGCGGTTCAGCATAGCCGTAATCGCCTACGCTACTGCTCATATCGGGTGTGCTAAATCCTACCGTTGTATACGCTTGCTCAATAACATCTGCGTTTTGAATTATACCGTTCGCAAATCCTTGGTCAGTAAATCGTCCATATTCGAAGAACACCTTAGATGGCGAATGAATACCCATAATGTCTTGGAATTTATTTTTAATCGAGTCTGCAACCTCTTTTGCGGCGTCCTTAAGTGAAGATAACATAGACTTTAAGCCATTGATTAAGCCGTCTATAACTTGTCTGCCGAGGTCTTTCCAGTTGACTTCTTTAAGAGCGTTCCATATTGAAGATATGATTTGCGGCATTGCCGCTACAATATGCGGAATGGCATTAATAAGACCTGTAATCAATGAAATTATGAGCGTTATACCAGACGTTATTATAGTAGGCAATAACGGAATTATCGCATTAACAAGTGAATCAATGATAACGGGTACACTGTCAATCAACTGCGGAAGCGCCTCAACTAAGCCGTCAACAAGGCTTAAGAGGAGCTGAATGCCTGCCATTATGAGCATTGGTAGATTGTCAATCAAACCTGTGAACAGTGTTGTGATTAATTCAACGGCTTGTGTCATAAGCGTAGGTAGTTGAAGTGCCACACCTCTAACCAACATTGCGATTATTCTTGTTCCTGCTTCTAACAGTGCAGGAAGATTAGCGATTATAACATCCACCAACCCTGTTAATAGTGTTGCTCCTTGTGACATTAAGTCGGGTAGTTTATGTGTTATTCCTGCTGAAATTTGCCCTATTATTGACGGTCCTTTTTCGGTTGCAACCGAAATCATATCGTCAATCTGCGTGCCGAATTTATCGTGAAGTACGCCCAATCCTGTAAGTGCTACGCCTGCGACCGCCGCAATGGCAAATCCCTTCGAAAAGGCAGGAGCAAAACTGCCGACCGATTTCAAAACAGGTCCGAGTGCGGAGGTGAATTTTTGCGAAAACTGACCAACTGCGCTAAAAGCACTGCCTAATTTTTGTGATACATTAGTGGCAAATGTCTTGATTTTACTGTTAAACCTAGAGAAAAAACCACCCGAGGCTGAGTCAATCTTGCTAAATGCTTTTGCTCCGAAATTATCAAACGCCGTCTTTATCGTTCCTAGTTTGCCTTTGACTACTCCGCCTATTTCGCCAATCTTAGCCCCAAGCGATTGTAACCCGCTTTTCAGCATTATAAAAGGCTTTGTATTTCCGAGAGCCTTAATAGGCTCAACGGCTACAGAGCCTAAATTTTTGAACGCCGAGCCTACCTCGCTGAATTTAGTCTTGACATTTCCGACCTCTGCCCCCAAGTTTTGGAATTTTGAGGGAATACTGTCAATTACACCGCTGAATTGTCCTAATGCGGTGGAGGCTTTTCCCATTCCGCTAATTGCAGGTCCCATTCCTGCGGCAAATACTGTTCCCATTCCTGCGGCGTTTTTAACGACTTTCTGCTGATTTTCATCAAGATTGTTAAAATTCTCTTTAAGTTCGTGGAATTTATCAACGACTTTTCCTACAGAGTCGCCGAACTTCTCGCCCCACTCTTTAGCCTTTTCCTCAATACCGCCCAAATCCTCGGTTATTTCGGTAATCAACGGCTTAAGTTGGTCAAAAGCACCTTTTCCGCTGTCTCCTGCGTTAAGGAAATTTGCTCCGATACGAGATAAGGAAGCACCCATATTAGCAAGTGCGGCGGTGAACGACTCCTCGCCTATGGTCTTAGCGGCACCACCGATATTCTTTTCAATAGCGTTAAGAAACATCTCCGAGGAGATTTGTCCTTTTGCCGCCATATCTTTTACGGCGTCGGCTGAAACTCCAGCTTCATCCGCTATCCATTGGAATATCGGTAAGCCTCTGTCGGCTAACTGATTAAGGTTGTCAGACATAGCAACGCCCGAGGTCTGCACCTTGTTAATAATAGACCCCATATCGCTCATATTAATGCCTGCTTCGGCGGCAGCGTCGGCTGTTAATGAAAGGTATCTCGTTAAGTCCTTGCCGGGCTTAACTCCTGCCGCTACCGCCCCTGCCGCTGTCGTTGCGGCGGCGTCTAATCCATATGATGTACCTTTAACGCTTTCAAGGGCGTTATTCATAATAGACTTTACATCGTCGGCTGAGTGTCCTAAGCCTTTTAATTTCGCTCTTGCGTCGTCAATTCCTGTTAATCGCTTAAAGCCTTTGCCTAGGGTCAATCCGCCCAATGCGGTAGCCGCTCCGAGTGCAGGAGTAGTGATTGATTTAGTCAATTTACTGCCGATTTCTGTGCATTTTGCGCCGAAACTTGACAATCCTGATGTTACTCCGCTTGTTCTCGCTTTGAAGTTGTCAACGCTCTTTTGAGCATTGTTGAACATTTGTTGAAAACTCGAATCATCGCCCGATAGCGTAACAGATATTGTATATTCAGCCATAACATCACTCTCCTTTCAACTTCTTGTATATCTTGTCTACCCAAGATTTGTTATTGTCGCTTGCCTCACGGACGATTTTTTCATTTTCCTTGATAAGTTCCTTATCAACAGGAGTTCGCCGTTCAAATAACTTAATCGGTCTTTGCTTTTTATCTCTGTTAGCGTTAAAGAAAGCGGCGTAGCAGGCGTTATATATCGCCATAGTGTCCGATACTTTCTTTTCTTCCCACGCTTTCAAGATGAAAGCCCTCTCCTTAGGTGTTAATTCTTCATAGTCCTTTTTGGAGAAATTGAAATTAGCGACAAAAAAAGCAAAGTCAATATCTTTGCGATACGGCTTTGCTATTTCGTCATATATTTCATCTTTTTCTTTGGAATTAAAAAACTCAAAATCAATCAGTTGTTTCGGAAGAAAAAAGGGCAGTCCCTCTGTAAGGCTTCAAGAACCAAATAACAAGCCTCTTGATAGTCTCGCTCGATAAGTTGTTCCGCAATCTCACGAGCAGGCTTAGGCATTACAAAGACATCATCGCCCTTTTTCTTTAAGCCGAACTGTATGTATGCCTTAAGGTCGGAAATACCGAGGAAGCCCTCTGTCTGCCTTAATTGAGCCATTGTAGGCATTGAGGTTTGACTCTCAATCATCTCAATACGGCTCATATTGAACTTAAGTTCGTATATTTCATCATTGATGTTAATTTCCGACATATAATCACACCTCGCTGCTCAAATCTGTTAATTCACCCATACCCTCTAATTTAAGGGTGTAGGTCATACAATCATCATAAGGCATATCAAGCGGAAAATCTGTAATAACAGCAAGACCGCCGAACATATCCTTTTTTGTTTTTTTATTTGTAATCTTTACGAGAACAGGATTGCTCTCGTTGAATGCGGTGGAAAGGACCTTTTGACTTTGGTCGTTGAGGTAAGCAATACCGTCGGTGTCGATACTCCACTCCTTCATTCCCGCAATCTTTGACTTCCACGAGCCCTCTGTGTCTTTTGATGTAATCTCAATGCTGTCTGCGGTTCTGTTGAGTTTAAGGGACTTTTGACCCTTAATTGCAAGCAGAGTAGTGCCGTCTGCACTCCACACCGACAAAATTACATCCTTACCTGCTACGGCGAAATTTTCAATTTGAGTCGGGTCGCCGTATTTTCCGTCATCAAATTTTCCTGGAGTTTGTACTCCGTTATCGGCAAAAAACTGTAAATTATAATTTTTCATATATCTTACTCCTTTACAATGTATCCGTATGCAATCATAAATTGATACTTGATTACTGCATGTCGTTCGTCTGTTTCGTTTTCATAATATATAGCATTTACGCCCATATTCATTTGCGCCACCATTTGGTAGCCGTCGGGAAGTTCTACATCCTCGGTCAAGGCTTCATCAAGCGACTGTATCATATCGTACAACTCGACTGTACTCTCGCCAGGCGAAGAAATGGCGTGAATATTAAGCGTGTAACTCGTTCTGTAAGTCGTTTTTGAGTTGTTCGGCACACTCTCGTATAACTCGGCGATATAGAACGGTGATTTTGCCCTTTTCGGGTAGAAATCATAACACTTATATTTAGTATTTTTTTCTATCTGCTGTTGTACTGCCGATATTAAATCGACTATGCTTAACTGTTTTAACATTATCTCTTTTTCATCCTCCTAGCGAGTTCTTCCGAACAGTCCTTGATAAAGATTTTTTCCTGTCGGTTTTTATTTTCCCTCAAAAAGTATTGTCCCGGCACATAACCGCCGTTGACGGTTCTATGTCCGTATTCAACATGCGGAGCGTATGAGGCGGTATAACCGAATGTCGAGTTTTTTCCGTCATTCGTTACCGCCCTTGACTGCCTTAACTGACCGCCCTTATGCCATTTCGTACTCGGGGCGACAGGAGTACCGCCTGACTTTGGGTCGTTACTCGCCGCTCTGTTATACATCTGCGTTATATTCGCCCTTACGATATTATTCACCTGCGTTGAGCCTACCCTTTCAAGGGCGCTGATTAATTCGTCTGCTCCCTGAATTGTGTAGCGATAAGCCATTATATCACCCTTTCGGCTGACAAAACGACAAACCGTGTTACATCTGTCTTATCATTAACTGTGTACTTCTCACCCTCAACGATAACAGCCTCGCACGGTTCAAGGTTATTGAATGTGTCTCTAACTATGATTTTAACCGTTCTTGATGTGATTTCACGATTCGACAATGCTATGTCTTTTTCGCTGAGCGGTGCAAATCGGCAGTAAGCCGACTTATATTCGACATCTTCATATATCGGGTTGTTAAGTCGGTCAACGCCTTTTTGCTCTTTCTTAATCAATGAACATTTAAGCCATTTCATAAGAACCGCACCCCTTTTGTTGTCTTATATGCGGAGATTTCGGACTGATATTCCGACAATATATCGTCAACAAAATTGACGGAAATACCGCCGTCATTCTCAGTCGATATACCCTCGTAATAATATCTGCGGTGCAGCTTAACTACACATAATGCGGCGACGGTTTCCCACCGTCTCGGGAGTGTCTCCTCACCTAACCTAAGACATAGCCTGTCAACCACCATATCGACATATTCATTTAACCTTTTTTCGTTGTAACCTTCTCCGTCAAGAATAGCCTTGACTCTATTTATGATTGCCATATTTGACCTTTCTTGTTATGCTTTAGCCGCCTCGGCAGGGGTGATAGCCGCCTTGACAATGCCGTCTGCTCTTTCAGGATAGAAGAGAACCGAAGCAATGAGGAGAGTGTCAATAGAAGCGGTATCTGTATTAGCCTTATGAACCATACCTACCATACCTGTCTCATCTGTTGTAAGACTGAATACTTCACCGAGTGCTCCGCTTGTCGGGATATATGCGCCGTTAAGGTTCTCCTTAGCAGTAGCAAATATCGTACCTGCTGTTACCTTAGGCGAAACAATCACAGTGCCGAGACCGAGGAAGTTCGAGATGTAGGACAAACCGAACGAGGTCTGCATTGTGATTTCTGCGTTGCCAAGATAGCCTGCAAGGTCAACAGGATTGATGAAATAAACAGGATTTACATCTTCATCCTCGAACTTAGCGTTAAGGGAAGCCCAAGCGTTAGCGCAAGCCGCCTGCAAAGTTGCTCCTGCTGTTGCCGTAGTTACGCCTGTTGTACCTGTTACCATAGTGAAGAAGTCTGCCTTGATGTCCTTTTGAAGTTCATTAACGAGTTTAGAGTCGCAACCGTTAATAGCGACAGCCTTACCCGAACGCTGAATAGCCTCGGCGGTTGCCGCTCTGCGGTATTTCTTAACCGTAAGTTCCTTTGTTGCAACGAGTTTTCTTTCAACCTTAGTAAGATTGATTTTCTCGCCCTCTGCTACCTGAGCAGGGCTGTTTGTTTTGGTATACTTGTAGATTTTAATTTGCGTACCTTCTGCCATAGGTTGCATAGCAGTGATTCCAAGCACTTCCTGCAATGCCCTGAGTGTAGTCGCGATTCTCGATGTAAAATCAACAGAGATAGCAGGCTCAAGGTCTGTGGTCTTTGTGATGTTGGTTTCAGCCGCAAAGTGCTGAATGTTAAATTTTTGCATAATGAAATTCTCCTATCTGAATAATGATATGTGTTCTCGAATGAGTTTCTGTCGCTCAATAGGGTCTTTGACCGCCAAGATTTCAGCCTTTGTGATGTTAGACTGAGTGCTTGCTTTCGGTTCGTTCCCTTTCAGGCGATTTGCAACCTCGGTCTTTACAGCCTCTTTGAAAGCCGCCGCAAATCCCTTGATTGCCTGCTGAGTGGTTTCTGCATTATCGGTGATGATAGCACTGATAAGGTCGTCGGAAATAGAAATATCATCAGCCGCAAGCATTGCCCTAGCCGTCTCTTTAATGTCTGCTCTTGCAAGTTTCGCTTTGAGTTCTTCGAGTTCCTTTTGATATTCGTCTCGCTGATACTCCGCTTGCTCCTGTGCTGACATTTTAGCGAGTTTTTCAGCCTCGCTTGCCGCCTTTTTCTGCTTTTCTCTCTCCCTTATAAGCCGTTTCTCGATTAGTTCCGTTACTTCCGCCTGTGTATATGTTTTTTCTTTCGGGTCGTCCGTTGCGGTGTTGTCCGTTGTTGTCGTAGTGTCGGCTGTGTTGTCCTTGCTTTCTCCGTCCTCAGCGAAGAATTGAAGCATTTTTTTGTACTTCATAGTAATTTCCTCCATTTTAAGCGATTGAGTTTTCGTCATCCATAGATTTTAAGGCGTTCAATGTTTGCGCCGTGTTACCATTAGCTTTTATGGTGGTCAATGTTTGCACCTTTATATAATCGGGGTAGTCGTTCGCTAGCATTAACGCCCCCGTTATATATGAATTAAGCAATAATGCCCCTTTTTCGCTTAGTTCGCTCCAAGAGGCTATAACTTTACCGTCTGCAATAAAAAACTCCACACAATCGCTTGTGTAGAGTTCTAGGCTTTCTTTAAGTGTAAATGTTAATGTGCTTATTCCTGCACATACTATATCATAACCGACCTTGCCGTAGCCTGCGTGTCCTACGACCGATAGGCGGTTGTTTTCAAGGGTTACTGTTGTCATATTTTGTTTCCTTGAGATATGCCTCAATTCCTTGAAGAGTTATCCTAATATGTCCATATGGACACTTTTTTATAAGACCTCTTTCAAGCATTGAATTAATAGTTTTCTTACTGAAAAAGATAAATATCCAATTTTTGGGTATTGCCCTTTTTGTCTCATTATATAGATGTCTTAATATAAGTAACTCCGACTTTTTCATATTATCGCTCCTTTTGGGTATAATAAAAGCACCTTGCATTTGCAAAGTGCTTTAGTTTCGTGTGTACCCCTCCGGCAAGAGAAAATACATACTATCAAAAACATCAGACAAAATATATTGCCTGCATTATGATTCTTTTTCAGCGTCTTTTTTTTCTTTTTTTCTTT
>ERZ1034678.408-NODE-408-length-24221-cov-6.123107_pt1 | contig 24221 bp, 37 predicted proteins | sample MGYA00520640_ERZ1034678 | MGnify/ENA primary metagenome ERZ1034678 (study PRJEB33766, sample SAMN09781767) | gut metagenome | biome: gut microbiome | host: Homo sapiens | place: Madagascar | study: EMG produced TPA metagenomics assembly of the PRJNA485056 data set...
CCGTAGTCGCTGCCGTTTCAGCTACCGTCGCTGCTGTCTTCCCGGTTATTTTTGCAATTATTCCAGCTACGCCATTTACAAAACTTTGTCCGGCCTTTACAGTGCTGGAAATTCCTGTAGTCACCTTACCAAACGCAATAGCAGTTGGTCCTACTGCCGCGACAAGCAAACCTGCCTTTAATATTGTTTGTTGCTGTCCTTCGTCAAGACTTCCAAACCATTCAGTTAATTCATGTATTTTTTCAGTAAAACCTTCTACCATTGGAGCAGCCGATGTCATAATCGTTTGTCCAAATTTAATCGCAGTGTTTTTCAGTTCATTCATTGCAACCTTAATATCGTAAGAGGTTGTTTTCATTTTTTCAAAAGCTGTATCTGTTGCTCCTGTCGACGATCTCATATCTTTCAGTGTATTATTGAATGAATTCGAACTGTCACCCAAAAGTATCAACCCAGCTTTGGCCGCCTCTGCAGAAGAGAACATATCGCTCATTGACAAATTTTGTTCTTCTGCAGCACCATTTACAATATCAAGTACATCCGCCAGACTTGATCCGCTTTCCATCAATTCCTTAAATGATTTTCCTGTCTTTTCTCTCAGCACTTCATCTGTTGTACTTCCCGTCTTTCCAAGTTCATTCAACATTGAATTCATGTAAGTTGTTGTTTCAGCTGTTGCAACACCATTAGCTGTCATAATTGCATATCCTGTACAAAGCTGATCAAGGGCAACGCCATTTGCATTTGCTGTCGGAATTACCTTACCCATCGCAGATGATAGATCTGCTACAGTTGTTTTACCTAAATTCTGTGTTTGTATCAGCATGTCAGATACATTTGTAACCTCACTTGCCGACATCCCGTATGCATTTAATATTGTTGTTAATACGTCCAATGTGCTTCCGGAATCAGCAAATCCGGCAGTGGCGAGTTTTGTTGATTCTCTAACAAAATTCACTGCATCTCCCGTTTTCTGTCCCGCACTGATTGCATTATAAACATTATCTGCAATGTCACCTGCCGCAATTCCTGTTTCATTTGATAGGCTAAGAATTGCTTCCGACATTTCATCGGTTGACATTACATTCTCATCCATAATGGTTGACACTTTCGCCATATCATCTTCGAACGACATAGCCATTTTCCCAGTTGCAGTAACCACCCCGGCTGTGCCCGCTGTTACTGTCATCATCTTTTTTCCGACAGATTCTATCTTCTCCCCGGCCTTATCAAGCGCCCCGGTAAACACATCTACGCCATGATTACGCAGTTCCGAATTCGTCTTTTTCAGTTCGGATTCCATCTGGATCAGCGCCGTCTTCGACTTCTCTGTCTTGACAGTCTGATTCGCAAGTGCAGTCTCTGTCTTCCCAATTGCCGATTCGTTCTTCGTGTACTCCTGCTCCAGCTTGTCAAGTTCTTCCTTTAAGGCTTTGGACTGCTCTGAATTCTTGCCCGTTTCCTCTGCTGATTTCTCATATGCACTCTTTGTGTCGTCGATTTTTTTCTTCAGCGCTTCCTGTTCGGTCTTCTGGCTCGACAACTTCTGTGTAAGCTTCTCCTGCTGCCCTGCATTAAGATCCACAATCTGTTTCTGAACCTTAATCTTCTCAGTCAATCCTTCCGCTTTCACTTTCAGCTGATCGGTCACGGTGCCGAATTCTTTTGCCCTCGTCGCAGCTGTACCATATTCTGCAGCAAGGACTTTCGTAGCCTGCGCACATGACTTCATTGATGCTTGATAGTCACTTGAATTTGATGTAATTTTGACGCTTGTATGTGCCATTCGTATCCCTTCTGTTATTCATCTATCGTGTCTAACTCGAACCGCAGGTACTCCAACAGTTCGATGATATTTTCATTCATGCATTCGCTGTAAGAATTCCGGGTTAACCGGATCGTGAGCTTTATGATTCTTTCTATTATTTCCTTCTGTGTGGACCACAGGTTGTATTCTTCCTCTTCATCCTCATAGCCTTCTTCTTTGTCATACTCATCAAATGCAGATTGTTCTCTCTCAATCTGATCCACATTGATAAGCTTCATCACGGTTTCAAGAACCAATCCCTGCATGACCTTATGAATTAGTTTCAAGCTATGTAAGAAATCTTCAATATTCATCTGTTCCAGTTCGTCTATAGTAAACATCGCTCCGGATAATTCCTGTAAAAGCCGCATTCCCTGAAACAATGTATCTTCTAATCCGTCTGAATCTACCTCCATAATTGATGCATAGGCTTTATACTGTGCCACCGTGACTTTTGTCATAAAGTATCGCTTTCCAGCACAGTCAATGATTATCTCCGGCACTATCTGCCGGTCTATGAGTTTTTTATTTTACCCACTTTCGTGTCAATCTCTTCTGCAACTCCATTCTCAATCAAATTGAATTCCAGTATCAGTTCCGCTGCCGTCAATCCGGTTTCCGGATCAGTCAGTTCTTCTTCTGTGAACTGATTGTCATACGCCATAAGGACAATCTGTACCATAAGTTCTATGTCCTTAGCACCGTATGTATCTTTATTCTCAAACGTATCTCTGGCATTCGCATATCGAATATAATCAGCCACAGACATCTTCTTCATCTTGTATTCTTTGTTACCAATCGTGATTGCTCTCATCTCATATTCCTCCTGCTTTTATAAATGGATGGCAGCTCCACGGAGCTGTCATCCGCATTCTTTCTTACTCCGCGCCCTTATCCTTTTCCTGGACTTTTGAGAACCAGTTCTGGATTGCAGTCTTCGCGTCTGTATCTTCGTTGATTAAGTTCGACTCATCAACCGAGATCTCGTATCTCTGATCCAGATTACGCTCATAGAAGGATCCCTTGATCGTCTTTGTCGTTGGCGAGATCTTTCCTTCCTTCGTCTGAGCTTCTTCGCTGATGCCTTCTGCAAATTTTCCGCAGTACAGCCATTTGAAATCATACTTTCCGTTCATCTTACGTTCACGCCATCCACACGCAAGCTCCGGTGCCTTGTCCTCTGAAGATTTAACAAGGTATCCGTTTTCATACAGCTGTCCGAATACAAGCGCCCGATCCTGTGGGGCTAATGCATTTACTTCCAGTTCCAGATCCGTGCCTTCGTATGACGTGATCACCTCTTCGGTTCCATCATCAGAATACACTTTCTCTGAGGTCCATTTTTCATCAATCTTTGCCTTGATTGCTCTGGCAAGCTTCATCGGTTCTCCAGCTACATATGCTTTTTCATCATTCTGTGTGATTTTCGCCACATAAATATCCTTCAAGCCGCAATTTCTGCTACGAGTAATCTGTCTTGCTTCTAAGCTCATTTTTATTCCTCACTTTCGTACAATTTTGAAAATCTTTGTGCTTTCATATAGATTCCATTTTCAGGTTTTGAATCGTCTGCATTCCTTCCTTCGAAATCGAATCCGTTCTCAAGCATCAATTTTTTAATCCTATGCGCCAGTCTTATCTCATCGATGGTAGAAAATATAGTGACCTGTACAGTCAACCGTGTATCTTCTGGCATATCATCCGAGTGTTTCTCATCTGCTTCACCGCAGTCCCATAACGTCACGTGGTTTTTTTTGATATTCTTGTCATACCACCCTTGCATCACTATGATTCCTTCGTCTGATATCGGTTTCAGCGCCTCGGATGTATCCGCAATTATGTCAAGATCTTTGTCTCCTTCCATGTCATCACCTTATCTTTCTGTCGAGATAATCCTGGTATGCTTTTTCTGCAATCTTCTGTATCTCTGAATCTGCTTCTCTTCCTGTTGCATATATGAATTCCTTCGGCGGACGATAAATTGTTCCCCAGTTAATAAATTTCACGTAGAAATGTTTGCTATTATCACTTTTGTCCCAGCCTACGATTCCTTCCGCAGACAGCTCTTTTGCTTTTGGCTGTTGTACCGGAATTGAGTCTGCAGCATGTGCCGATACCGAGGACTTCGACCCGAAACCTCTTCCGGACAGACTGATATTTGATGATTTTGGAATCTTGCCAGCCATGATGCGCTTCACCACCGGTTCTGCTTCCTGCACGATCTTCAGATTCGTATCTTTGATATCTTCATCACTTGCAGCATCTTCGAATGCCTTCACCAATTCCCTTAATCCTTCAAATTCCATGTTAATCTTCATGCTATCATTCCTCTGTCGTGCATTTGATCTGCACTTTTTGACTGTCTACAAACATCGGCGTCACACTGTAGATCTTCAATCTGGTTCCTTTGTAGTTGACCTCATATTCCTTCTGATTTAGGCGCATAGACTCAATCTTTTTGCATCGTCTTACTTCAAATAATATCGTAGTCGACAATCCTGTCTGCAATGCACTGTATGCTTCCGTACTCGACAAACTCTTCACTTCGCACCAGCATGTATAATATTGCTCTCTCGTCTCTTCCCTACGTCCGTTGACCACGTCAACCTTGACATGTTCAATGGTGATTCTCCCTGTCTCCATCATCGCAGCCTCCTACTTATATATCTCTTTTAAGAGCATGCTTGATACTGCAGTGGTTAGCGACTGTGCATCGCCGTACTTGTCGCGCTGATCATATAGTTGTTTCACCGACGCAAATACAAGAATCTTTTGTCTTTGCGTCATAGCATATTCATCAAAGTCAGATATAAGCTCTTTCAATTCCTCAATCGTGGCATCATACATGATCGCAAGGATATCTGCGTCATCTTCGTAGTCGATGTGTGCATAGTTTTTGCACTTCTGCAACATCTCGTCCCGATAGCTTTTCTTTTCCTCTTCCGTCATGTTTTTCCACCTGCTTTCTTAATTGCAGGACGGGGAATCCCGCCCTGCATGCATACTAACCTGCTACCTTAACTGTGATCTCGCCTTTGATGATTGCATCCGCATCAACCGGCTGTACATCGAAACGATCACGTACTTTCATACCTGTGAGATCCTTTTTCCACAGCTCGCCGGCACGATCGTTCATATCGATGCTCAGTACATTCCTGTCAAAAAGGGTGATTGCATCCTTGAACGATCCACAGTAGATCGGGTGCTTGTATCCTGTAACCTTCTGTCCGGTTGAGTCTTTCACTTCTGCGGACTTCAACGTCTTCTTTGACACCCTGATGATCGGGTACTCTCCAAACAGAAGCTTTCCCTTAGTTGTACCGGATGGATCCGGCTGAAGGATGTATCTGCCATCTGAGTCCTTCAACTTGTCTAAGTAATTGTATCCGGACTGATTTGTGATAACGATCGACTGCTCTGCAACAGCCGGATCAAGCTGTTCGTTGAAGACATCCTTCAAGTCATCAAGTGTCTCAACCGGAATTTCTTTTCCCTTGGTCATACTGTCTGCAACCTTCAGGATCATGGCATTTCTGGTTGCTTTTGTCTTCTTGGCAATCCAGTTGTTGATGTAAGCCATGATGTTTGTTGCCGTATCTTCGAGGAGTTCGCGAGTCATCTTTAAGAGCCCGCCCTTCTTCTTGATTGCGTATCTCACAGTTTTGAATTTCGGTGCATCAAGCTCTGGGAAATCCGCTTCCTCGTCAACATTGTCGAACGGTGTAAATTCTGCATCCACCTCGATGTTACGCGATCCGGACTTTGTTGTTACACCTTCTACATTGACATACTGCTCAAGATTGTCTGATGACCGGCGCAGTTCGATGATATCTGTCCGGATATCTTCCGGAATCGTTACTCCGATGCCTTTCTCATCGTCGTCTCCAGGATTTGAAGTGATTGCTGCATTGTATACGTCAAGATCTTCCTTCTTAACATCTGTCTTCATGAATCCTGCTTTGACGATATTGACAAACGCCTTCACAATATTCTTCTTGTCCGTAGTTCCACCTACCTGCTTCGCTGTGCCAGCTGCTACATCATCTTTGATCTTGTCGCGATCATCATCGTCGACATCATAGAGTACGTTAAACTTGTCCTGCAGTGCCTTCAGCTCTTCCTTCGCTGCCTTTGCCTGCTCAATTTTCCCATCGTTTGCAAGGCTCTTTACTTCATTCTTCTTGTCGTTGATCTGCTTAAGCAGTTTCTGTAATTCTTTGTTCATTTTTTCCTCCTTATGCTCCATACATGAATAGATCTCCAAGAATTTCAGCCTTTTCCGCTTCAATTCTTTCTGCTTCTTCTCGTTCCTTCGCTTCAAATTCTGCCCTGACTGCTGCCTTGATAGCATCTTTCATCCCTGTTTCAGGATGAGCATCAAGTACGGGCATATTTGAATATCTGTCGAAATAATCGGATGTACACGCCGCAACTGCTGCCTTCTCTTCAATCTGTACATTGAAGTACATCTGAATCTTATTACTGTCGAACCATGTTTCCGCTGCCATGAGACTTGCGATTTTGTCTCGCGTGATTCCATCTCTTGTGTGTTCCATATAAACATCCAAAATCGAATTTTCGCACAAATTCAACTGTCTAATTGCTTCTTTGAAATCATTTGCATTTCCATATGCCATGCACAGCGGTTTGTGTATCATCGCTTGTGCACCGGTTGCAAAATAAAGTTCATCGCATGCAAACATGATCACAGACGCGATTGATGCAGCCATACCATCTACATATCCTGTCTTATGTCCAGAATACCGCTTCAGCTGGTTATAGATTGCCAGACCAGCGAATACATCACCTCCCGCCGAATTGAAGTAAATGTCGATATTTTCGCATCCATCCAGATCTTTCAGGAAGTCTGCTATATCCTGCGGACATTTATCTTCTTCATACCACTCTGACAGCCATGTAGACGATACGATATCGCCATAGAAATACAGCGAGCACTTCTTTTCTTCCTGATCCGCTTCTAAGTCAAGATAACCGACGTTTCGGATCTTGTCTTTTTCCTTCTTCGTAAAATTAAACCGTGGCACCTTCTCCACCTCCTTCCTTGTTATCACTTTCATCCGGTGTTATTGTTTCCGGGATTGTCCCCTCGTCTGGTTGCACCGGTGCAACTTCGGCATTTTGGTATGCCGCTCCTGCGTCGTCGATTGGTACCACATTTCCATTCGCAAGAACAATGTCTCCACCATCGACGTCTTCCAAATCTAGTTTTCTCCGGGCTTCATTGACTGTCATTACAGCTGTCCCGGTTGCATTCTTCAAATAATTCATCTGCGTCATAGAATCGGTCCGGAAGAGCACCTTTTCATTAAACTTGTAATAGAAACCATCCTCTTCCTGTTCCTGTGACAGATATTTGTAGTTGATTTCTTCTTCATACTGCTTAATGATGACTAACATTGTGTCGACATAGAACGACAACTGTTGGGATTCGCTGTTGCTATATGACGACTTTGTATAATCATTGATCTGATTCGGTTTAACACCGAATGCTGCCGCAATTTGCAGTGCTGTATATTTCTTTAACTCGAAGAACTGGGAATCCGTAAGCTTGATGTCGAGCGGAGTCAATTTCATTCCTAGCGGCACCGGCAGGATTCTACCTGTATTTCTCTTTCCGGATCCAAACTCTTCAAATGCCTTGACGAGATTTTCCTTTGCCTTCTGATCAAGCTCGCCTGTATATTCCAGCGTTGCTTTCGCAGTGAGTCCGGATTTATACAATTCGTTCATATACGCCTGCGAATTGTTCGCTCCATCTACAAGCTCTCTTAGAATCATCTGCACCGGCAATCCCATAATGCCGTTAAAACTAAACGAAGTCTTGAAGTGCATAACCTCGTCTGTACCGAATACATATTGCTGCCCGGTCAGCGGGTCTGTGTACACATACCAGACCTTCCCTTTTTGTTGAAAGATTCCTTCATTATCAACAACCACGCTCACACAGGATGACTGCATCACCCAAAGGTCGAGTGTTTTAATCTCTCCGCCATACTTTTTTCTGTCAAACACTCTACGGATGTAAACATACGCATTTCCATAATGGTTTCGATTCATTTCAACCGCATTCCAAAACACCGTCGGCGTCATGAATGGATTCGGTCTTTTAGATAATAGTTTTGATTCCTTTGTTGCTTTTGCTTCTCTGGTACCTTTGCTCGTGTGCTGGTAGTATTTAATCGGCATCTTTGCAAGCGTCTCGGATAGCATTTTCAAGCATGTGAAGTACGTTACCTCAGATGTTGGCTGTTTGCTCCGATCTATGCCAAGCTCTTCGTAAAATGATTGACCAATACTATGGATTGCATTTGTACTATCCCGAATATTGTCATCCGGTTCTTCCGGAATTTTCTTTTTTCGCCTATTGAATAGTCGCATTTTTATCTCCTCTCCATTTCTCATACTGCGCCAGCCACTCGTTAACATCTTCATCCAGATCTGTGCTGTATTCTTCTTTCATCGCAGCCTTCCATGCATCTATGATTGCATCGATTGAATCGATACGATCAGATTGAACCTCTTTATCTATCTTTATCTCGCCGAAGCTATTTGACACAGCCTTTGCGTTCGCTATTGACCATGTCAGGCTGCCATCGCTTGGTACTACAATCTTATTCTCTCCGACACCGATTTCACGGCCTTCGATTTCTACATTGCCTGCAAGTATTTCAAGTCTGAAATCAACAGTCGCATCATTCAATTCTCGCGCCGACTGTGTGATTGACAACGAATCATATCCAAGTGCTTCAAGATCAGATAGAAATGCCGATGCATTGTGCGGATCATAACAGATCAGCTGTGGCTTCAATCCATATTCTGCTATCAGCTCTTTCAAATACTTGATAATGTATTTGTAATCGGTTTTTATTCCTCCGAGCGTTTCCGTCGGTGTTACAAGACCCTCTTCAATCCACAAGTCATATGGCACCTTATCTGTCTTAATATGTTCTTCCACCCGTTTGGCTGGAATGAAAGAATGAATCTTCACAAAATATTTCTTTTCTCCTGTCGCTGTTCGATATGGTATTATGATTGCAATCGAAGTCAGATCGCCGCCGGATGACAGGTCGACACCGACATAGCATTTTCTTCCCTTGAAATCAGCTAATGTCTTCTTGACTGCGCACCGTTTCCAAGCATCTATATCCTTTATGTACAGCGAATTGCTCCACTGTATCCAGGTGTCCAGCTGCTTCACAAGAAAATCCCGGAGGTCATCTCCGCCCATATCTCTGGCCGCGTTTGCGATTGGAATCATACTATTGAGTGAATCCCTATCATACTCAAGTAATGGGTTCGCCTTTATCCAGTTTTCTGGATCGTATTGGTCATCTGATTCATCAAGCTGTGCTATATACACAAACTGTGTGTCATTTTCAAAAACTCCACGAAGAAGATTCCGGCAATACTCGTACAACTTGAAGCATGGAGATTTCAATTCAAATCCAGCAGTCGTAATCACAGAAATAAGCGCCGATTTCAGTTTTTTTATACCGCCCTCAAGGAGCTTGTACATCTGGTTTGTCTTATGAGCATGATACTCGTCGACGATTCCCAAATATGCACGGTGTCCGTCGAGTGACTTTGTGTCACCGGACAGCGCTTTGATCTCCGAATGTGTCAAGAGACAGTCAATCGTGTGATTGTGATCATGAATCTGAAAGCATTGTTCCAAGTCCCTGTCGGATCGGATAAACTTCGCAACCTCATCGAATACGATATTCGCCTGATCCTGCTTTGTTGCAGTACAAAATATCTTTGCATATTTATAATCATCAAAGTTCCCATAGTAACATGCCAGAATCGCATTCAGAAATGATTTTCCATTCTGTCTTCCAAGCTGTACATAGCTTGTTCGGAATCTTCGATAATGCCCATCTTTTGTACGCCATCCGTTCAGACTGCCTAGAATAAAACACTGAAATGGATATGCCGTTACTGTTTCATTTTCTTCGCCTTCTGCTATTGTCAGCTCCTCGGCAAAGTTGATTATCTCCTCGGACATCTCTACATCGAAATAATATCGATATGGTGCTGCCTTGGATTTTTCTATATCATCAAGATGTCGCTTACATGCCAGCTTTACAAGTTCACCGGCTATAATCTTGTTGTCAAGTACATCTATTGCATATTGCGTGCATCGATCAAGTATCGTTTCTGCCATATGCTATTTCGCATATTTGCTAAACTTATTTTCAGGCTTTTCCGATGCTGGTTTCGGTACTACAAGACGACATCTGGATGATACTGTCATGCCAAAGTCGGAAGCACCTTGTCGGCACTGCTTCATACACCGGTCCTGAATAATCAGCAATCGTTCCATCTCCGGATTCACTGTCAGTCTGCCAGTCTGCACGCGTTCTTCCTCACCAGCTTCATTCTTGCGTATAACGAATACAGGAACCATCATATCCGTCTCTCTGATCTGGTCGGTCACAGATATATACTGATCCTGTGCTATGATCAAACGTGCTAATGCGTCACAGTCCAGATTCGAGATCAGTTTGATTTCGAGCAGTTCTTTTGCTAATTTTCGAAATGTTTTTTTCTGATTTGGAAGGAGATATGCCGGTGCTTTTACCTTATCGCACGGAGCAATCACTTCCGAATTCTTCCTGGCTTCAATCTCTGCTTTTGTCAAGTGTTTCGCGCCTTTCAGCAGCACTAAATCTGTTGGTTGTCGTTGTCCTGCCATATGCATTATCTCCTTTCGTGTATTATTGATTTTTCCGTGGGGAGTTTTCTCCAAACAAAAGTGGGGGTGCGACTAAAAAAGCGTCGCATAAAACTTTTTTATACCCCCCTCGGTCTCTGAAGTGGTATTCAATCAGTCTTCTAAGCTCGGTTTGCGTTCGTCTCATAGACTCTTTGTCGTGCTTATATAGTGCTGTTATCATATTGTGTGACTTGTGGCTTAATGGGATCAGGTTTAACGGGTTCAACCGCTGACTCCAATCGTCTTCAAGCTCCACGATGTGATGCACCGGATTACACGGCACAAGCTCCTGCATCTTGTACAGTGCATAGATATCTATGTTGTCATAGATGTCTATGATCTGCTTGCGCAGTGTCAGCCATTCCTTTGATACATAGAATGCCGCTGCCTTCTGGCTTCTCCTTGTTCGGTTGTACTCCATATGTCTTGACTGTACCTTGCTCTCACAACTCTCACACAGTTTCAGCGACTGAGGTATCAGTCTCCCACACCTACATTCTTTTAATAGCATATTGTCATCCTCCATCATTCTTATATGTGCAGGCACCCGGGGAAGGAGATGCCTGCACGGAGGGCTATAAGAAAAGCGATAGACGAAGAAGAGCGGCCACATCTCTGTGCCCGCTCTCAACTAACTATCCACGCTATCATATTACCACACGTTTTTGCCCTTGACTTCACCCACTTTTGACCACGTTTTGACCATGCTTTTCACCACGTTTTAACCATCTTTTTTCTCTCCGTATATCTTTGTCTCAATCGCCTTGGCGCCAAACAGTTTGATTGACAGCCTTGCCAGCATCACTTTGCACCACCGCTTTGGCGAATTTCGCCCGGTGCCAAGATCACGTGAGACTTCTTCATATGACTTTCCATTGACATATACAGCTTCAAACGCTGTATATTTGTACTCTTCTCCAGATGCAATTGCATCCGCCTTCAATGATTGCAGTGCTTTGTTTATATGCTCAAGTAATATAACTGATTCTGCACGGCACTCACGGATACTTTGCAGGTATGCTTTTTCAGCCGAGATATTGTATCGCGGATCCGTCTGTGCGGACTCAGAGACAGCTTCATTGATATATCGCACAAGCTCGCTATAGTTCTCCATATACATTGTTGTCTTTTCAATTATTGTCATCTCTTCATCCTTCACTCTTACTCTTCCTCCCAATGCTCATATACTCTTGCATTTATATGCTGCTGTTCTTCTTCGTTCCACGCATCCAACAGGCGCCGCGCCGTCCGATACGCTATAATATAGCTTTCGCTCCTGCTACCTCCACTGTCTTTGTAATACTCATTGAGAAACTCCAACAGTGCTTGCTCCCGGATCTTCTGTGTCTCAGTCTTTCGCCCAGTTTTCCAATCCAGCTTTGTACCGCAGTTGTCGCAATAGTGCACGCTGCTCCATCGCATCTGATCAAGAATCTCTCCCTTGTTTCCCAGATACCACTTCCTTTCGCGGCAACACGGACATACTGCAAGCACTCTTGGATTTCCGTGCGCATCCTTATATCTCTCATCTATCTCGATCAACAATTCTGCCATAGTACCCGGTTCCCCGGATTCTCACCCCCTTCCTCTTTTGATTTGTGATATATTTTTATCGTGCAATCTAAATATAATTCTTCCCGAAGATCTCCCGGAAGCTCTTATCTGGATAGCGTTCCTCAAAAGCTTTCTGTGCAGCTTCATGTATGATCTGCATATAGTCGCTGTTCTGGTGTACCGCATCCGGTCCCGTTCGGTGATGCTCCGGGCAAAGATAAACCTTCAGTCCATATTTTTCGGACAGTTTTCGGTTTGGTCCTCCAAAGCAATGATGCTCCTCAATCGTATAGCCCTGCTGCCAGATTCCGAGCAGATCGCACATGTAACAGCATCCGTCTTTGTTCTGCATGATAGATCTACTCATGATTCCCCTCCTTGCTTTACTATCTCGATCGCTCTATCCAGTCCTCTGTTGTACAAGTCATCATATTCTGCATCCAAGCAAGGACATACTTTATCCACATACTCGTCAAAATCGGCATATGAAAGCTCTTTTTCCTCTTCCAGTTGCTTCAAAACATTATCTACGTTATATGCCGTAGGTTCTGCGTCAATAATTCTGCAGAACCGTTCGTATTCATCCGAGCTCAAAGTGTACTCACTTACTCGATCTTTTAAGCTCATATCGTCTATCAATCTACTCATCATAAACCACGTCCTTGCTCACTTTTTTCGTTACCTTGATTGTGTCCTTATTTGTCTTGCTGATTGTAACCTTAACACCTCGACCGTTATCAACTGTTATCTTTGCGATTGTTCTCTGATCAACCAACTCAACGCACTGTTTCAGATATTCACACACCTTTTCGTCCGTCTCGTGAATTGCAAGCTCAATGTTGTCCTTTGCTCTTTCCTGCCGTTCTTTTGCCCGCTGCCATATCCGTGCACCATTGCAGTCACACATTGTAACTGCCTTTTCTTCCGACTCATCATCGTCAACCGGATCATCAAAAAATACAATATTCTTGCAATATCTGCATGTTCCTTTATTTGTCATCGCTTTACCTCTTTCTTACTCGTATTCTCTTTGCAATTACCCTGCCGGTCTTTTCTTGTATGCTTCTTCGTTTGAACATAATAATCACATGTTCCGTATGCGTTTCCTATGACCGTTCTGTATTTGCACCCGTCACAGTTTCCGCGTTCATACTGCAATATCTGCTTTTTACGTCTCTTATCCATTATGCTTCTCCATAATTTTCAACAGGCTATTGATTTCATCTTTGATAACCTCTGCCGTCTTCTTTGCCATACTGTAGTCTTTTTGCTCAAAATATTTATGCAGATCCTTCATGTCATCCTGAAGCTCTTCCAGTGTCTCTTCGTATTCGGAATTGTCTGTATACCCCCAATACCTTGCTGGAGCATATGCTTCCTGTTCTTCGGTACCTTCTTTCTGATTTGCGCTTTCCTCCTGATCAGCTTCCGCTGCATTCTTCACTTCTTCTGCATCTCTTTCCAGTACTTCCAGATCAGGATGCATCTCAACGATCACAGGCTTTTCATGCTGCTTCTCCGGTTCTTCTTTCTTCACCGGCTTGGCAACTGTAACTTTGCTTTCTTTCCGCTTCGCCGGCTTCTTCTCTTCATTTTTCACTTCCTTCCTCGGCTCTGGCTTCGGTTCTTCTTTCTTCTCTTCTGGATACGGATCATCATATGTCCTCGCCCAAACATCTTTGAGCATCTCATCTGGATATCTGCGCGCACAGATTGCAGATGCGGCGCTGCACAAGTCTTCCCAGCTTATCTGCCCAGATTCTTGGGTACGCATATTTACAATCTGGATATTTGCCGAAATCGAGCATGTCATCATCAGCCTTCCAACGCCCGGGACTCGCACGATGATCACTCTCGTCTCATCCGGTGCAATGATATCCATCATCTTGTTGATATCATAATCCGGATAAATCACGCGCGATAATCTCCGGAAATCGTCCGGTATATCATGCAGCCATGCTCTGACTACCTGCGTCAGCAACGTATCTTCTCTTTGTTTCTCTGGCTGTTCTGCTGCCTCAATCGCAATCTCGATATCTGTCACGCCCTGCTCTGCATTGAACTCCTTCTTGATCTCCCGGATTTCTGTCTTCGATAATTCTTCCGGAATCGTGTCTACAATCGCCTGCGGGAGTGTCAGCATCTCTGCCAACTTTGCCATGCCGAACCCATGATATCTTTCTGCAAGGACAGGCGCATACCCGCCCTCACTGTAGCGCTTGTTAATGTTGATATATCTTGAAACTACGTCTTTTGACAATCCGTATTCTATCGATGCAAATTCAGCAACATTTCTGTATCCGCTCGACGCAAGCACATCGGTATCCTCCGCCTGTCTAAGCAGATAGCCGATTTTCACGAACCCGTCCGCTGCCTTATTCAGTTCCTGATCCAATTCCTTTTTGAAATCCACATATGATTTCTGATATATAATTTCGTTCATCAAATCGCCTCCATAAAATCTTTTTCCAATACATCTGCCAATAATTGTCCCGCCAATTTTCCGTGCCATACCTTATTTCCGTTCTTTCTAAGATTTGCATAATTCTCAATTCTTAGCTCATTTGCTTTCTTTCCCAGTTCCTTTTCCTCATCGGTCAGCTGTTTTTTATAATACTGCTGCCATTTTTTCAAAAAACTAACTGCCTTTTGCAAGTCTGCGTTCTGATTATCTCCTGTAGTTCTCTTCTGTCGTATGTTTCCAGAAGGCTCAACCTCTAGTGTGTACCATGGTACATCCGGCTGGTTGCTTCTTCGCAGGAAAAACAGATAACTCTCATTCTTTTGGATTCTGTCAAAGTAATAATCACAGGTATGTATACAGTGTCTTAATATCGTTCCTTCTGCAACAATATCAAAAACATCTTTTGGAGCTACGATCTTGTAATTGCCAACAGTAAACTCGAATTTTTTCAGTTTCTTCAATTGCTCATTTACCTTTGGCCATTTCTTCTCAATCTCTTTTGCCTTCTTCTCCATATCCCCACGCTGAATATTCCGAAGCATTTCATCATGTGCTCCTTTTACGTCTTTTGGCTTCGCTATCTGTTCATTTTTGGTATTCATTTTCATCTGAGCCGCCATGTTGTGATAATCTCTCCAGGTAACCAGAGCTTGTCCGATTGTTTCATCCATTATATTTGCCTGCTTAATCAGATAATTATGACATTGCACGAAGCTCATCTTTATGTCCAGGAATCCGAAACTAGAAGCTAAAATGTCATTTTCTCCAAAGTCTTTAATCATTGCATCCGGCCAAATGGTATTTGCCTGTTTTTCATATTGCATCCAACGAAGCATTTTTATATTCGCATTCATAGATGACAATCGTTTCAATCTGCTATTGTCAATTCTTAGCATTTTTGATATTTGGGTTTCATTCTGTGCAATCAATTTTTTGTCATACGGTTCTTCCATTATTTCTTCTGCAAGTCTGAACATTCCAATTTTTGCAAGCATTTCAACAACTGGGTTGCCCTGTTCAATGGCAATATAATTTGTTGCCGATGTTGGCAGTTCATCCCATAGATCAATTGCGCTTCGCCTTAACAGCGAGTGTTTTTTTAAACTTGGAAGGTTTCTTTTATATAACTTTATCCGTGTATTCCAGTAATATGTTCTTTTACTTGGTATATAACTCTTGTCCAATATCCATCTATAATATTTGTTCTTGTATGATCCCCACCAATATCTCTTGATCACACCATTATCAAATATCAAAATCCTTTCGTCTTCATGAGTGCATATAGTTGGATTTTTATAGTCCGTTCCTCTGTACCATTGACGCTGTCCAAATTCTCTTATAACAATTCCATCCTTAAATTTTTGAATGATTTCTCCGTAGTATGTTCCTGTGCTTAGTGTCTTAATTCTTCCTGATGCCTTAAATATTGATCTGACTCCGCACGCAGGACACTTTGTTGTTTTTCCATGCTTGGCTCCTGATATTGGTACGGTCTTCTTGCATCTTGAACAGTATCCGGTCTTCGCTCCTTTTGAATCATAGTCATATATCATATAATATTCTTTAGCGACTTCTTTTCTCATCCACTCTTTGAATGCTGGCAGGATTTTAGGAATCAGCGCCATATCTTCATCCCACGGCTTTTGTTCTCTATCTTCTTTTCGCTTTGTTTCTTTGTCTTTCTGCTCCTGCTGCCACTTTTGTATTCTGTAACCTCCTCTGCTAGGCTTTGAACCGTCATTTTCGATTTTCAATCCATTCAATGTCCTCATTCCATCGTTGCTTACAAAATATTTTGTGTTGCTATAATATCCAAAGTACGGTACATCCGGAAGATTTGCGAGCATTGACGAAAGCCATCTTACTTCGTTACCATCCTTATCCAGTTCCCTGGTGATATACTCCTCCCCTTTTGTATTCAAGAATATTTCATACCTCGGATTCTTTATGTCTTTTCTCATATCCTCAGGAAGAAACACCGCAACCTTTATATATCCTGATAGGTTTTGCACTCTGAAAAGCACATCATAAGCAGGTATAATTACTTTTCTTTTTTTATAGTTCCAAAGAGTCTCTTCTACCTCTCTGAACTGTGCTCCTTTTACCATCATTGCTTCCGTTGCCGGAAGTGCTCTCAGTTTTCTCAGTTCATCTTTTCTCATCTGCATTTCCTCCCATCCACCCTGTAATATGTGTCTGGCATGTATTCCAGCCCATCTACCTGGAATATCCCTACCTCTTCAATTTCTTTTGTCTTTTTTCCTTCCCGAAGCAAGAACAGTGTTGATCCTTTAGCCCCTGCTGCCTTTGGATTCTTCCCCCTTACAAGTACGATCCCTGTTCCATCGTCTCTTGCGCTGTCTCTTTTTACATAGCTACTGCATTTTCTCTCTGCGTGTTCTTGAAGCCATCTGCATTCAAAAGCTCCAAGCTGTTGCAACGTAATTTCTTTCAAGATTTTCATTTCTGTACAGGACATTTTGTCGGATCCATCCTCGTTTACATCTCCGCCCGCCTCTACAATGCAATATCTCGAAGAATCATTTTTGTACCAGCGCAACACTTCTATAGGTTCCTCAACACAATGAAAGCCATCGCTTGCACATTTTGCTGAATCTTCCTTATACGTCTTCCCTACTTCGTACTGATATCTCCCTTTTCCCATCGTACACACAAGGTCTTTGTTGAAACCTTTGAACGCTATCATTTTTCATGCACCTTCCCCTCATAGTACGTATGCATCAACTGCTTCCGTTCTGTCCGTGTCGGTATCCCGATTGAAAATTCATGCGATCCGATCATGTTTTTAATAGTTGTAGTCTTAGCCACGATTTCCTTATGCACCACCGCACGATTCGTATAACCCGTCTCGGCCGTTAATGCAATATATCCCGCAAGGCTCTTCCCTTTCCGTCGTATCGCTATGGCAAACTCCCTGTCTCTCATGATCTCTGCTTTCAGCTCGTCCACCCAATCTTTAAGGATGCCTTTAACGTCCAAATGTTTCATTTCCACATCCAACTTTCCGACAGCTGCCAGTTCTGGCGTAGTCAATGTATCAATCAGACCATCGATATAATCCTCCACGTCATCTTTATCAAGTCCGTTTTCTTCCGCAAGTGCTTTGAGTGCATTGACGTCACCCTCCTGCAGTTCTGCTGCCGCAAGGCGGTTGATCTCCTCGGCGCTGTCCAACTCTCCAAATTTATCCCACATCTTTCATGCCTCCATTCTTCTCTTCATCTTCTCCTGCATCCAAGCCTTCCACTCGTGCGTGTCCTCGGATACATCCCAATGTTCGTTTTTATTGAGTAAATACTCGACTTTTTCCCACATCTCCGCATTCTTAATCGCAACACCTCGTGCCGACTTCCAACCGGTTTTCTTCCAGCCGATCAACCAGTCATTTTTGAGTGTCCAGAATACATGCTCCGTGCGTGTGTGAATATGCACGATACATCCCTTCTGCATACGCTCCAGCGCCGCAATGAGCAGCGTCAGCGTGATTATATTCGTGTTGCAATGTTCAAAATGCATGACTTCATACACGATCACAGGCTCACCCTTGTACAGCATCTGCTTTCCATCCTCGTATGCTTCCATCACGTACATACCATCTGCCTTTGTGGCACGCGGTGCAATCGTCGATGTCTCAATATATATCCTCACTTCCTGCATTTTCGCCTCTTCCTTTCGTCGTTGCACCGGTGCAACTTCGTCAAATCGTTGCCCGGTGCTCGTATCACTCTCTTTGTCTGCTGTATCTTTACTTCCGTGTAATAGACATAGCTGTACCCTGTTACTTGATTTATGCCAATTCGAATTGATTTTTTATCTATGTAATACCCCGGACGGGCTACCGGTCCATCCGTGATGATCTTCTTCATTGTCCGCCGGACATATGCTTTCTTCTCTGGTTCCGGACGTACTAAGTTTCTACTCGAAGAAAGACTGGATGCACGCTTGATCTCTTCCGGTTCAAATATGCTTTCCTGTTCGATTTCTTCCGGAAGCGGCTTGCACAGGTACGATGCAAGCTGTCCGAATCCTTCCTCATCGCGGACCGGTTCGCTATGGTGCGACAATCCCGGCCAGTTTTTCGCTATCAGCAGCTCTGTGTTCCATATTCGGTTGCAGATCAGATGAATATGGATGCCACCGCGCTTGCCAATTTCTACGCGCCTGATCCACTTCCACTTCTCGCCGTGTGCTGCATAATCTCTCCGCATGCGCTTATCAAACAGTGCCAAATCCTGCTTGACGGCATCCATGCTTTTTCGCGTCCCTGCCGGATACTTCAATGTGATCCAGCAATCGCCTGGTAGGAAGTTCGCTTTCAGCAAATGTCTATATTTGTTCTCCTTGTTGATCTGATTCTGCCGCTTCACCTGTTCCGGTGTCGTTTTCTTCCTTTTCGCCCGGTGCTCGCCTTTTGCTCCTGTATGCCCTGCGAACTTATATGCATGCTCTATGGAATTTTTGAAATAGTATGTATGTTTTCTGTATGCCATCGAAAGTGTATCCTTGTCCCTAACTTTAATATGCTTATACTGTCTCAAAGCGAGCTTTTATCCCGCTTTTCTTGACGATATAAGCTTGGTGTGATACACTCAAATTGTCAGATTCGAGGTATTACACCTGAGCCGGTTTTCAGCCGGCTCTTTTTCTTTTCAATGCAGCTTCTCCGGTTGATTCCTGGTAGTATGTACTACCAGCTTCCGCTACCCAGTACCGGTACCGGTCGCCATTCGCGATCCTGCTGCCTATGTACAGGCATCCTGCAGGCGGCTCCAATCCGGCGAAGCTCCTTGCGTTCATATATGCCTTGTGCATGATCTCGTCCATCTTTGTCACTTGTACGCCACCCTTCTTCTGTCTGACGTCTTGCTCTTCACGATCAGATGATCTGCGCAGTCTGCTTCCACGTTCCAGTTTTCCCAGCGCAAGCCATTTCGCACCATGATTTCTTTTTGCTTTCGCGTCGGCTTTGCAGGACGCTTTAGTTTCTCGTCTTTCAGTCTCATCTTCTTCCTCCTCATCTTCCTCGTTTGCTAATTCAATCAGCTGTTGCCAGATTGTTCCGGCTACCATGATCCAGAAGCCATATATCATCCCCATCCAAAGCAGTACAGCACCTTCCACCATCGCGATCATAGCCATTTTGTATGTAGCAAAAATCATATCGTTGCTCATTCTCTCGTCCTCTCTTTACTGATATTCCGCCTGCAGGTTGCCCCATCCGATCTGTCTCGCGACCGATGTCGGATTAAATGCCGGCACCTTGCGTCCCGCTTTCAAGTCTTTTCGATATCGCAAGAAATCGACGAAAGCCAAATAGTTGACATACGTCACTCCGCATCCATCAAGAATCGTGTAGTTCCCATAACGTCCCTTCTGCACATACTCGTCAATCTCTGCAAGCCGGTTCGATACTGTCCGTGCAGATACATTCATCGACTTCTGTATCTGCGCCTTCGTCACGTACGGCGATGCGCTAATATACTTAATTGCTGTTATCTCCATGATTTTCGCCTCCTTCCATTCCATACTTTTCTCCTGCGAGCTGGTTATACTGTTTCAGCTGTTCTTCCAGTGTCGCACCGGATATAACCTCTTCCCGGTTGTACCGATCTACCATGTACGCCAGCTCTTCCCGCTTATCTTCCTTACCATACTTGATTTCATGTGCGATTGTTTCGCTGATACCCATATAGATTGCAAGCGTGTAAGCGTTCTGCAGCTTGTACTCTTTTCTTTTTGCTTCTTCCATAGTCCTCACTCTCCTTACTAATTCAGTTGGTGACAATTTGTCACCGACTCAATTGGTTACATTCTGTTACCGGTTCAATTGCAACGCCTTCATCGGTGTAACATATACATTTCCAGTCAATTTCCCATTGAACGGTTCACGCAGCGTATCGCCCTGTACCACAACTGCCGGTATTCCGTATAGACTTAACTGTACGTAGCACATATATATAGCCTTCCAGTCCAGATCCTGACATGTGACACACAATCGCTCCTGGTAATTGATTCCATCGGCTTTCAGTTTTTCTGCTATCGCAATGATATTTCCACCGGCACCACAGGATGGCTCACTTACCCGGATCAATGTATCTTCCGGAGCTTTATATGTTTGTGCCATAAGCTGGCACACATGATACGGCGTGAAAAATTGTCCAAGTCGTGCATTTGATATTTCAAGATGCATATAGATATATCCAAGAACATCTTCCATTTTCTCTTCACATGCTCTTGTGAGCAGGCTGCACATTTCCGACATCTGCATCAGTTCGTCCAGCGTATATTTACGTGATAGCTCCATGTACTCTTTTTCGCGTGATGGATAGTTGGTAATGTCTATCGTGTTACTAATTGCGATTGCCGTCATCTTTACCCAGTCCGCAAATACCTCATAAACTGAATACCGTCCAGATATCTTTTGAATTGCCGAAATAATCTCTTTTTTATAGTCCATATTCACCTCGCATATTTGTCATAAGCATCTTTGACATCTGATTCTTTAATGTCCAGATAGATCTGTGTTGTCTCTATGCTGTTATGTCCTAATATCCGGCTCACCTGCTCAATCGGCATACCAGATCGAAGCGCCATTGTTGCCCCAGTTCTTCGGAATTTGTGTGGGTTTGCCTGAATATTGTTACTTTTTCCCACTTTCCTAATCATGTACTCAATTGTTCCAGCTCCTGTGTGTCCTTTATCGATATAGTCCGGATTCTGATACCACTTGCTCTTTTTTTCTTTTATCTTCCCGATTTTCTTAACTGCTACCATGCGCGGAAACAAATACGGATTATCGTCACTTCTTAATTGCATATAGTTCTGAATTGCAATCTGAGCCTTTGCATTCAAATACACTGTTCGATCCTTCTGTCCTTTGCCATGAACTATGAGCTTGTCACCCTCGATCTCGTCTATTCTGATTTGCGCAACCTCGGATACCCGCGCCCATGTCGATACGAGAATTTCATAAATTGCTTTGTTCTTCTCGTCTTTGATACAATTGCGCATCGTTTCAATCTCCAGCTCCGTAAATGCATGTTTTTTCTTTTTTACCTCTTTAATGGCATCGATCTTCATCATCGGATTTTTCAACCGGATTTCTTCCTTCTGCAACCAGTCAAAGAAGCTGCTTATGTTCCGGCGTTCATTATTAATTGTGACATTTGATACTTTGTCCTTTGCCTGCCGCTCCGCGATATACAGCCGGATATCATCGGCATCTACGTCCATTGGTGACTTCTGCACTTTATTGAAAAACATTTCACATGTGCATTTGTAATACTGAATTGTCCTATCTGTGCATCCCTTTATCTTCTTCGCGATCAAAAACTTACGAAGCAATATCTCTGTCTCATCACCCTTGTATATAGCCACGTCCGTCGACTTCATGCTCATGTCATACCTTGTCAGATTCATATACAATACGTTCTTCAATCTGGTTGCACATTCCTCTCCAATATCCGCATACATGGATATCACAATCTCATTTACGAAATCGTTTTTAATCTGAGAGTCATCTGCCATCCAATCACGCTCCCTTCTTCAATCGTTCCCGTTTCGCAATCAAGCTGTCTTTCGCCCGATTAAGTGACCGAATCTCCTCATCTATCTCCTTTAGCTTCATTGCACGCGGGTACATATCCTTAAAGATCACCAGTCCAAAACTCTTATACAACTCCGCTACTTCTTCCTTACCGGATGTATTCCGAATTGCCGGATGCCACATGTATACGGTCTCGATCAGCTCGTACTCCTCATCCGTTACGGACCCATGTATCAGGTACTCAAATTCACTCTTTGTCATTTTTCTCATATCCTCCTGTTTATAGTTTGTCTCCGAAAAATTTTTTTAATAGACGCCCCTTCTGCTGCCTCCTTCCCTTTACCCTGCTTCCTTCTTATAACGCTGACGTTCTTCCGCTTTGCCTGCTGCCTTGCCTTCCGCATATGCCGACATCGCCATGAACATCATGGACTGCTCTGCGGGATTTTTGACAGACATCACAGATTCTGCCATGTTTTCAATGTTTGCCTTTTTTTCATCTCTTGTCACTTTATCCACCTCCATGTTATTTTTGATTACTAATGATCGGCTTTCGCTTGTCCTGTCGTACCTCCTGACATATAATGATTGTGCTACCAATTAATATAAGGAGGTAAATATTGTGGATGATTATCCAAAACTGTATAGCGATGTCAGCAATCAGAATATCGATTCAGCCGAACTTGAACGACGCAAAAAAGAACGTCATCAAAACCGATTCAATTACTACAACTGTATTATTGCGACACTCGCCTTGATTCTTTCGATTATAGGTATAATCTTAGGAATAAGCTGATAATTGACATGACCAATGCAAATGTTGAGAAGATTGCAGGCATCCGGTTATTGAATTTCTCTTTAACTGTTGTCTGCTGTCTCTCAAGTACCTCTTCTGCTTCCTCTTCCAGTTGTTTTTTCGCAAGCATTACTTTTGCAGCAACATTTTGACTTCTCGAGACAATTTCAACCTCTGTCATGTTCAAACCTAATCTGTCATACACACCCGTTGTTTCTTTCACAGCTTCTTGAATTTTCGCCCTTCTTATTTCCTCCATTCTCTGTTCACCTCCTTGTTATCTTTGATTACATTATAGGTATCGAAGATTACTTTGTCAACACTTTTTTGTTATCTCTGATTACTTTTTCTATTGCAATTCATTCTTAAAGGTGGTATTCTAATGAAAACAAGGAGGTATTTGATATGGAACAAGGAGAAAGAATAAAACAAATACGTACTTCTCTTGGACTTACTCTCGAGAAATTCGGTGATCGATTAGGTGTTACAAAAGTAGCTATCTCCAATATAGAAAAAGGAAACAGAAATTTAACTGAACAAATGACAAAAGCAATTTGTCGTGAATTCAACGTTGATTACATGTGGCTGACTACTGGAGAAGGTGAAATGTTCGTCGCTACCGATGATGATTTTCAGGCACGCATTGATCAGATCATGTTTGGTCAAGATGAAAGTCGTAAAAACTTATTTAAGATGATGATAGATATGAGCGACGCAGATATTCATGCTTTGGAGAGAATCTTAAAAAATATATCTTCATTTTATGAAAACCAGAACAAAGAGGATTAAAAAGAGCTGGCTATTTGCCAGCTCCGATGTACAGATACCGAACAAAGTTATAAATCCGCTTCAGGATTTTATCGTCGTGTATCTTCCCCAACATATCGAGGATTGCTCTTTTGTAGTTCATAGAGTCCCCACCTCCTCTCTGCTATAGTAGCATATTTCGGGGTAATGCATGAAATAATTAGCGATATTTCCATAATTATGGAAATCATTTCCAATCGGATTCGAACAGATCAGTTATGTGGACTTCAAGAGCTGCTGCCAGCGCTTCCAGTTGCATCAATGTCGGAGATACTTTTTCGTTTTCGATATTGTTGATCGTAGACTTTCCGATGCCGGACCGCTTTGCCAGTTCTACTAATGTGATCCGTTTTGCTGTTCTTATCTGCCAAACTAATATTTTCATTCAATATATGCTCCATGATTAGATTGTATTTTTATTTTTTGAAATAAAATACGGTTCTACTTATAGTAAGACGTTAGCCGAAAAATATACGTGGAAATTCAATT
>ERZ1034678.416-NODE-416-length-24031-cov-30.996955_pt1 | contig 24031 bp, 19 predicted proteins | sample MGYA00520640_ERZ1034678 | MGnify/ENA primary metagenome ERZ1034678 (study PRJEB33766, sample SAMN09781767) | gut metagenome | biome: gut microbiome | host: Homo sapiens | place: Madagascar | study: EMG produced TPA metagenomics assembly of the PRJNA485056 data...
CAGTGGTGCCGCAAGGCGTGATGGTTTGGAGAAGGGGGCGGCCAAAGGCCGGGATGGACTGCCCCGAAGGGGCAGAATTCCGCAGAACGGTCAGCGGATATAGGGGATAGCAAGTAAAACGTCTGACGCAGAGGAAGGGATGCGGCTATGATGAATGGTGCCTCTGCGAGGCACTCTATCCTCCGCCTTCGACGCGCCCCTTCTTCAAGGGGCTGCTCAGCTGGGAGGAGTTCTTTGAAACCCAATCCCCAGTCACTAGCTACTAGTCACTAGTCCCCAACTATCAGTCACCGATCCACCAGCGTCTCGGCTCGGTAGGTCTCTCCGCTTTCATGCGTGACTTCACAGGAAAGGCGGATGACGGCGGCTCCCTCTGCTGCGGTCTCTTCCTGATGGAGATCTACGCGGTACGTTCTCCCATTTCTTTCTATGTCTCCCGGAATCGAAAGCGGCGTACCAAAGCGCACCGCCGCTTTCCCCTGCTCCAGCGCTTCCTGTACAATGAGCGCTTCATCGGTCGCGATCTCCATCCTGATCTCCCGGCGCATCGCCTGCGAAAGCGTCAGCGCGACGCTGCCGGCAAGGATAAGGATGACCGTGATCCCTGCGAGTGCCCAGACCATGAGGAAGCCGCGATGTGTTTTCATTTTGCCTCCTTAGGGAAAGCAGCTAGGGATTAGGGATTAGGGATTAGGGATTAGGGATTAGGGATTGGGGATTGGGGATTAGGAGTGACTGGTGACTAGTGACTGGAATTCTCTAGCATCGTCATCCCGAGCGTAGCCGAGGGATCTTTACTGCACTGCGAGAATCAACGTGTATGCACCGATGGAAAACGATGTCCTGGTGCTACCTCACATCAGGCGATGAGCGTTATGCAATAAAGATTTCTCGGCTACGCTCGAAATGACGACGACGCGAAGCGCTATCAAAACTCCGCGGCGCTTCCATATTTTTATGCGCCGCACCACCATTCCTAATTCCTCATTCCTAATTCCTAATTCCCCTCCTGATCCCCTTCCTACATCATATCCGGCGGCGGTTCCTGATTGGTGAGTTCATAGAAGAGCGTGAACTGGCCGGCGAAGAGGAGCTTCACGGTATCGACGGGGCCGTTACGGTTCTTGGCGAGGATGATCTCCGTCTCATTCTTCTGCGGATTGTCATCCTCCATGTCGCGGTCGTAGTATGCGGGACGGAAGAGGAAGGACACCATGTCCGCATCCTGCTCCAGAGAGCCGGATTCTCGCAGGTCAGAAAGGAGCGGGCGGTGATCCTGACGGGCCTCGACGCTTCGGGACAGCTGCGAAAGAGCGATGACCGGGACATTCAGCTCACGCGCCAGACTCTTCAGCGATCGGGAGATCTCGGAGATCTCCTGCTGGCGGTTATCTCCGTTTCGGAGCGTATTCTTCGCCTGCATGAGCTGAAGATAGTCGATCATGATGATGTCGAGCCCCTGCTCCGCCTTGAGGCGGCGGCACTTGGAGCGGATCTCCGAGACGGAGACGCCCGGCGTATCATCGATGAAGAGCGGCGCATCCATGAGGACGCTGGCCGCAGAGGCGAGCTGGTCCCACTCCTTCTGCGTGGAGATCCGCCCGGTGCGGAGCTTCGCGCTGTCGACGAGCGCGGTCGAGCAGAGCAGTCTTTGCACGAGCTGCTCGCGTGACATTTCCAGCGAGAAGAAGGCGACGTGCTTGTGCGCCGAGGAAATGCTCATGTTCTTCGCGATATTCAGCACAAAAGCCGTCTTACCCATGGATGGACGCGCCGCCACGATGATGAAGTCGCCCTTCTGGAAGCCGCTCGTCAGCGCATCAAGGGAAGGGAATCCGCTGGCAAGCCCCGTGATGGACTCCTTGTTCTTGAATTTCCGCGTGATCTCCTGCAGCTCATTCTGCACCGCCTCGCCGATCGAGGTGAAATCCGAACGGCGATCATCCCGCGTCACGGCAAGGATCGTTTTCTCCGCATTGTCCGTGATATCCTCGACATCATCACGCTCCGAGTACGCCTCATCCGTGATGACGCCGGCTGCATCGATCAGCCGCCGGAGCTTCGCCTTGTTTGCGACGATGTCAGCGTGGCGGTCCACCATCTTCGTGGTGGCCACATTCGCCGGCAAATCATTGACATAGAGGACGCCCCCCACATCATCCAGACGCCCCATGCGCTTCAGCTCTTCCGTCACCGTCAGGATATCCGCCGGCTCGCCCTTGTGCGCCAGATTCAGGATCGCCTGAAATACGATCGCATTCGCTTCGCGGTAGAAATCCGCGGCCGTCAGCTTGTCCTCGGCCGTCATGATCGCGTCCTTGTCGAGCAGCATCGCCCCCAGGACGGACTTTTCCGCGTCTATATTCTGCGGCGGAATGCGCGTCACGATCATCGTATCCGTGTCCGGCTTCTTCCCCCAGCCCTCTTTCTTCCAATTTCCCTTCGACTTGCTCTCGTTCTCTGCCATGGTGTTCTCCTTTGCATCAATATTTGCTTTATTATACGGTTTCCCCAAGGAAGGGACAAGCGAACAGTTGTGAGGGCGACTGGTGACTAGGAGGCATTAGGCTCTCTCGTATCGTCATTTCGAGCGAAGCGAGAAATCTTTGTCATTCACGGTCAAAAGGACAATGCCAGGAAACCGCAAATGGAAAGCCTGCTATCCACTGACCATCGGGCATCGCCCAGCTTGATTTACGGCGAAGCCGCCACCTAACCCCATTGAACCCGTTGAACCCATTGAACCCATTGAACCTTTATAGTAGGAATGAATGACTGGTGACTAAATAGCACCTTCAGGCATCGCCCCCTAGCTCCTCCTGTGAGGAAAACGCTTTTCGCATTTCCCATCCGCCTTTCATCCCGCCAGTACCCTATCCGCCTCGCTGCGCTCGCCACCTTCCCTCGAGTGGTAATACTATTAAGTTAAGGAAATTGTTAGCGCCGTAATGACTTGCTTCCCCCTCCGGGGGAAGTGCCGAAGGCAATAGGGGCATGCTAGCGGTATAGCGTGCTATGTTGAATAGTCCGATGCTATCGATATTCCAACACTTTCATGCAATACCGCTACGTAGCCCCCTCACCCCTTCGGGGAGCTCCCCCGATGGGGAGCCAAGAACGTTCTGCCGCTTAACTTAATAGCATTACCTAGAGGGGAAGGCTTACGATACGAGGACATCATTCTCGCCCATTCTTCGGGCATCGCCCTTTTTCCTCATTTGATCCTCGTCACCCTGACACGCCCCGTGTACATAGCGACTGTGATCTGTTGCCTGTGCTTTCCATCTTTGGTCATAAGCTGCATGGAATACCGCGATTTGTCCATCGACCCAGCAAAACCATCTTTCCTGAACAACACATGTATCCGCCCCGAACAATAAACATTAGCCGGCAATGTGCCGCTAGGTTGTATATACCGATTTCCCTGCGATGACCAATAAGCAACACGACCGGTTTCATTGACCGCGCAAAAGAACTCCACCGACGCTGACAAGGGCGTCCCCTTTGCGTCCTCACTCTCATTTCTCGCAATCATCTGTGCCTCTCGGATCGCCGAAGCCACCTCCTCCGATGCAAGATCGAGCTCCCTCTCCTCCTGCCAGTCATAGAGCATCGGCACCGCTGCGAGAGAAGCGAGCGCAAAGAGGAAAAGGACGAGCAGCAGCTCAAAGAGAAGAAAGCCCGAGCGATGCGAGAAGGAAAGCCATTCCCACCGTTTCCTGCACCCCATACGCCAAAGCACCTCCGATCGCCAGGAAGGGCACGAAGCGGATCTCCGTCCTTCGCCCCAGCCGTCCCCGCAGAAGCAAAAACGCACACCATAAAAGGGCCGCCAGCGATGTCAGCCATAGAGAAAGAAGGCCATACATCGGCAGCAGCCAAAGCGAAGAGGCCGCGGCCAGAAACACATCCGCAAGCCCCAGAGATCGCTTAGAGATCAGATACAGCAGTCCATAGAGCGCCCCCATTCCTACGCCCGTCAAAAAACAGAGGAGAAACGCCCCCCGGGAGAGCATCAGTAAAGCGCCGCACACCGAAAGAACGAGCGGCCAGCCATCCGACACATACCCCGTCCGCGCATCCTCCAGCGCCGGAAAGAGCAGGAAAGGCAGATAGACCCATCTCGCCCACGAGCCTCCCAGCGCAAGTATCACGCCAAAGGCAAGTCCCAGCGCCGCCACGACGCCCCATCCCCGCCGCCCCGCAAAGATCACGTCACTCGTCAGAAGTTCGAACATTCGCATAAGAAGCTCCTTTCGATGTTTAGTGACTTGTGACTAGTAGCTAGGGATTAAGAGACTAGAAGGCCAAAAGACTAGGAGACATCGGACTCTCTCGTGTCGTCATTTCGAGCGCAAGCGAGAAATCTTTGTCATTCGCGGCCCTGCGGTCGATGTTTGTAAAGCTCGAAACGGGAAACCTGCTCTCCGCATACCTTCGGGCATCGCCCCGTTTCGTCATCCTGAGCGGCGAGAAGCGTCGTATGTGAGATAACGAATGCCAGAACAGCTGCGACCTCGTCATCGATCTCGGCGAAGCCGCATCACCATTTCGCATTTCTCATTTCTAATTTCTCATTCAAGCGAAACTTTCAAATGGAATCAAAGGGCGAGCCGCTCCACGGGATAACCCTGAGCCCTCATTTCACTCATATCCTCTCTTCTTCCGATAATTCAGCGCCATATCTGCCACGCCAAGATACACCGTGAAGAGCTGCAGGAGAGGGATCCAGATCGAAATGATGACAATGAGCAGACGCAGCCGCTTCACCACCGGATAGATATGCGGCAGCCACCAGAGCGTCGCGATCCCCTGGATCCACAGCACGAAGTAGCACACCGCGCCCACATTGTACGCAAGATCCTTCACCTGCTCGGTGAGCGGCATGTACTGCGTCCCTACAGACAGAAGAAGGAGCAGCAGTACCCAGCGCGGGAAATGCCAGCGCTCCAGCGGAGGAAACTGAGGAAAATCCGTCAGCCCCAGACGACGGAAAACCACCTTCTCGATCTGCATCACCGCCCAAGCGAGCACCATCGGTGCCATCACCATCGCAGCCGGGATCATCTTTCGGATCGTTTTGATCATTTCCTCCGTCTGCTGATTCACCTGATCCAGCTGATCCCCGGACGCCATGAGCCCCGACATCTCCTTTGCCATTCCCTGCATCTGATCCAGCGTACTTCCATACACCTGATCCCAGGGCATCCCCATCATGACCACCGTACCCAGAAGATTCAAAAGCATCGCGAAAAACATCACGACCACGATCATCCCAAAGGTGCGGAGCGCCGATGCGCGCTTCTGATAGCAGTACGCCATCGCGATCCCCGCGAAGCCGAACATCACCACCAGAAAGAACGCCGTCGTGATCCCGAAGAACGCCGAGTCCAGGATCATGATCCCCGACGTCGCGATCACCGCCCACTTCACACCCTCGCGGATCCCCATGTACGCGATCGGCAGCGGCAGCGAAAGCAGCGCCAAAAGAGAAATCCCCGGCACATAGAAGCCCACCATAGAAAGCACCACGGCCAGCGCCGTACACATCCCTGCCAAGACGACCGCATTCGTGTCGCCCGCTTTGAACTGATTCATAACTACTCCTTCCAGAAATATAAATGTATATCGCCTTTTTATACCCATATTCTATCATACTTGAAGAAAGAATAGGAAAAGGGTTAAAGGTTCAGGGTTCAGGGTTCAGGGCGTACTGCCTATAGATTGAGCAAAAGAGGTTCAACGGGGTGGTGCGGCGCATTTCGTCATCCTGAGCGAATGCTATCCTCGCATCGTCAGCCTTCCCCTAGAGGGGAAGGTGCCCCGAAGGGGCGGATAGGGCACAGGCGTTATGAAAGACAGACGAGGAAAGTGGAGCGGTGGCGGCACATATGGGAAAACCGTGAGTCCCTCACCGCGAATGACAAAGATTTCTCGCTTCGCCCAAAATGACGCTACGGGAGTCTCCTAGTCTCTTAGTCTCCTAGCCACACATTTTGCACCCGTAAAACCTGTTTCCCCTCAACCCGAGCCCGCTCCCCCTTCGTATTTTCTCCCACCACATTCCCCAATTTCCTTCCCCCATGTGATATAATAGGAAAAGCGACTATGAACGGCTTTTATTTTTGACATACAATGCAAAAATATTTTTTAGAGCCGGCGACTGCCGGCTCCGACAACTGAATAGGAGGTTCTATCCATTTTGGCAAAAGCAAGATTACAAATCATTCCATTAGGAGGCCTTGGAGAAATCGGGAAGAACATGACTGTATTCCGTTACGGCGACGAAATTATCGTAATCGATGCAGGCATGGCATTCCCAGAAGAAGACATGCTCGGGATCGACATCGTCATCCCTGACTTTTCCTACCTCATCGAACACAAAGACGAGATCAAAGCCATCCTCATCACCCACGGACACGAAGATCACATCGGGTCCCTTTCCTACCTGCTTCGCGAAGTGAACGCCCCGGTCTACGCCACACGCCTCACTTGCGGCCTCATCGAAGGCAAACTCAAAGAAGCACACATCACAAACTACGACCTGCACACCGTCAAACCCGGTGACGAATTCAAAACAGGCCTTTTCAAATTCGGCTTCTTCCACGTCTGCCACTCCATACCGGACTCCTGCGGCATCTACCTACGCACCCCGGTCGGCACCATCGTCCATACCGGCGACTTCAAATTCGACCACTCTCCGGTCGACGGCGAACTCACCGACATGTACAAGCTCGCCGAGCTCGGCCACAGAGGCGTCCTCTGCCTTCTCGCCGACTCCACGAACGCGCAGAATCCCGGCTACACCCCTTCCGAAGCCATCGTATCCAAGTCCCTCATGAGCGCTTACGCCGATGCCAAAGGCCGCATCATCCTTGCCACCTTCGCATCGAACGTCTCCCGCATCCAGATGGCCGTCGACGCAGCAGTCGCTAACAAAAGAAAAGTCTGCGTCTTCGGCCGCTCCATGGTGAACGTCGTCGGCATCGCCCAAGAGCTCGGCTACCTCAAAGCCCCGGAAGGCACCTTCATCGAGCCGGAAGAGCTTGGTCACTACAGAGACGACCGCCTCTGCATCCTGACCACCGGCAGCCAAGGCGAACCGATGGCCGGCCTCTCCCGCATGGCCGACGGCTCCCACCGCCAGGTCCAGATCCACGCAGGCGACACCGTCATCATCTCCGCCTCCCCGATCCCGGGCAATGAGACCAGCGTCGGCCGCACCATCGACAGCCTGATGCGCCTCGGCGCCCACGTCGTCACCAGCACCACCACCCGCGTCCACGTATCCGGCCACGGCTCCCAGGAAGACCTGAAGACCATGCTCTCCCTCGTCAAGCCGAAATACTTCATCCCCGTCCACGGCGAACACCGCATGCTCGTCAGCCACGCAGAACTCGCAGAAAGCCTCGGCGTCGAAAAGAAAAACATCCTGATCGGCGAAAACGGTACCCTCTTCGAATTCACCAGCCGCGGCGGCAAGATCAATCCGCAGCGCGTCCAGGCCGGCCCCGTCTTCGTCGATGGCCTCGGCGTAGGCGACGTAGGAAACATCGTCATCCGCGACCGCCAGCAGCTCGCCCAGGACGGCGTCGTCATCGTCGTCATCGCCCTCGAAAAAGGCAGCAACCAAGTCTTAGCCGGCCCCGACATCGTCTCCCGCGGCTTCGTCTACGTGAGAGACAGCGAAGCCCTCCTGACCGAAGCCAGAGAACGCATCGAGTCCGTCCTTGATCGCTGCGAAGCCGGCAACGTCTCTGAATGGAACGCCATCAAGACCCAGGTGAGAGACGCCCTCGGCAAATACTTCTTCGACCGCACCAAGCGCCGCCCGATGATCTTGACCATCATCCAGGAAGTGAAATAAATGGCAATAAAAAATCCTTCAGCTCTATGCTGAAGGATTTTTTTATTGACTTACCCGCCAAAGGGCATGGGCCTACCCTGTACATGGCCTTCATGTATCCAACGATACACCTTTGACCACCTTGATATCCTTGATACCATAATAATGACAAAGTCCCCCCTTTGTCACCCCATTATCAAAATCAACAAAGAAGACATGGCGCAGCGCTCTATTTTTCATTTCGATCGGTGGAAGCTCCACCACCTCCATAGAGCCTGCTTTTCTCTCAATATACTGAATTCGCTCAGCCTGCGCCTGTGTCATCGCCAGAGATACCATGACCGCCGAAACCGCCAAAAATCCCCCCAGCACGACACCTCCCGTTTTCAATATGCGCCCAGTCGTACCAGAAAATGCAATCTTCACTTCAGGCATATGCAAAATGGCCAGTGTCCCTACAAGAATAAAGCACACCGAGCTGAAAGTGGCACGCGCAGGAAAAGTAGGTGCTGCGATCATGACAAAATTATTAAAAGCAGCTAGCAAAAAGCAAGCTGCGGCAAACCGCACTGCCGGATACGCCATACATACATCTTTGGCCTTTACGCTCTTCAATACTCGCCCAGGAATCCCCATTGACTGCTTTGCCAAGCAGAAGACCAGGCACACCCCGCCAAGGTATATCACCATTTCTTCCAAGCCGGACATCGTATGTGCAAACTGCGCCACCGTCTTTGCACGTGTCATATGAAGCGGTGTCAGTACATGAGCGATCAGGAATTCCGTCAAGGAAGAAGCCAGCCATCCGCCAGAAAAATAAGAAATGAGCATCAGTGCGATCAGCCCCAAGATAACGATCTGACCTACACTGATATGCACGGAGGTCCTCTCGAACGTCTCTCCTTTTTCTTCCGAAAGCTGTAGCTTCAATGCCGTCCATACCAGATAAAGCAACAGGAGTACCGGCAGTATATAAAGGATCATCTCTCCGTTACCGGCGAACTGATTTCCGATATGGATCAGGATACCCTTACCGGACCCCTGTTCCCCATAACGCACATAGTTTCCGGGAGCTGCTAATATTCCTACAAACCCCAAGAACGAGGCAACCATACCAATCGGCATCCAAGCCTTTAACATCTTTTTCTTCCAGCAATACGCTGTGATCAAAAAAGTCAGCGTAACCACCGTCACCGCCAGATTTTCCACTGACCATCCAGCCAAAATGCCCATAAAAAACATAACGGCAGCGATACCACGCTTCCAATGAAGCTGCCCTGCCAAATACAAATTATATGGCAATAAAAACGCAGCAACGCAAAGCCCTGACCACAAGTAAACCGTGGACCCACTCTTCCACACAGCCACTTCTCCAAAATGAGGCAAAACCAGCCACAGCAAAAATGCAGTCAATCCCAAAAGCCCTGAGGATCGGCCGATGGACACCCTTCGTATCGCATGAAAATACAAAAGTGCAGTAAACGCTGTAAAAACAAACGCATTCGCTATATCGAACCAGATCTTTCCCAACCATAAGAACAGATCCAGACCAAATACCGTCACCATGCGTCCGCCATGAGTCAGATAATGATTCCACATAGACTGCAGCACATCAGAGAATGAATTGACATGCTGCATCGTCCCCCACACCAAAGAATAATCATAGTCATCTCGATGGATCGGCATGAGAACATTCAACAATAACATAAACAAAAACACTGCCGCCAAAATCGCCCATGAGCGCATCTCATTTTTCTTTTCCATAGTATGTTCCTTACCACCCAAATCTTGCCGGAAAACAGGCCTTATTCTTTTGATCCATCTTCCCGATCATATGTATCCGAATCTCTTTGTGTGACCCGTTCTTCCAATGATACAGCCCCCCTGTAGATCATCTTGTGACCATTCATCTCATCGATCAGATATGAAGGCCGATTTTTGCTTTCATTGAAAACACGCCCCAGATACTCGCCTATGATCCCCAATGCCAGAAGCTGTACGCCACCCAAGAAGAGCATGACCGTGATCAGCGTAGGGTATCCGGCCACCGGATCCCCATAGATCAATGCATTAGCCAAGACATAGATCATATACAAAATAGCCAATATAGAAACCACCACGCCCATCATAGATGCCAGACGAAGCGGTGCCGTAGTAAAAGAAGTGATCCCTTCCAGTGCCAAATTCATGAGAGACCAGTAATTCCACGTAGTTTTCCCTGCTGCGCGCGGCTCCACATGAAAAGGGATCTCTTTCTTCTTGAAGCCTACCCAGGTAAAAAGCCCCTTGGTATAACGCTCCCTCTCTCTCATCAGACGAAGCGCCGCCACACAGCGCATATCCAGCAACCGGAAATCCCCCACATTACGCTGAATCTCCGTCCTGCTCGATTTCTGCAAAAGATAATAAAAGAGATTCGTCAGCTTCCCCTTGACATATCCCTCATCCTTCCGATCCGTTCGCTTGGCGCAAACATCCTCATAACCCTCTCGCCAATACTTCAGCATTTCAGGAATTAACTCCGGCGGGTGCTGCAGATCAGCATCCATGATAATGACAGCATCCCCATCTGCATAATCCAGCCCTGCCAGCATAGCCGACTCTTTTCCAAAATTTCTGGAAAAACTGATATAGGATACCTTCGGATCCTCTTCTGCCATTTGCTGAATCATCGACAGCGTGCTATCCCGACTGCCATCATTGATAAAAAGAAGCCGAAATGAGCAATCCTCTATAGCGGAAAGCACTTCGTTCACTCTTTGATGGAATTGTCTGAGTACCTCCTCTTCATTAAAGCAGGGCACTACGATTGTGATCTGATCCATATATACCTCTTGGGACTTCGTAACATATTACGCATTCTCATTTCCCCTTATCAACACGAGATGCTCCTCATACCGCCATTATAGTCTCTCACTGCCTTCTGATTTTTGGCAAATCTTTTTCCTCAATTTCTTTTTTTGATTATAATAAAAAAATGGTTTGGCAAAAGATTGATATATTATATAAGTGAATGAGAAAATCAGTATTGTTAAATGCGTATAATCACTGTTAAAAAGGCTCCAAAAAACAGTCGCAAAAGATCCTCTTACGTAAAGAGATTGATTTTGGAACACTAGAATTCCTTCTAAAAAAAAGAGCAGGGATAAGAAGCAATATGCCGCAGATGCTTTCTCTAAACATTTTGAAACCCTTAAGTTGTACTTGTTTACTTTTTTTAGTCGTTCATAGAGCACTAAATCTTTTTGTAACAATTTTAGATTACTATCATACGTCTGTTTCTCCGTGTATGGAGAAAACATATCGCAATACCGCTTTCCCAAAACATAGTCTTCAAACATCAAGACATTCTTCAATTGACATTTCTCATATTTACAAAGCTTTGAAAAATACTTAGCTTTGCATACACTTGACATATAACCTAAAAAAATTGAAAAAATTATTAGCAATGCTCCCCATAATAAAACATTTATGCTTGATGTCAAATTGCTGTTTATGGAAATATTCTTGAAATCAATTTTCTCATTGCTTAAGGTAGAAAACAAAGTACATGTACCTACATTTAAAGTAAAAACCATGTAACTCAATTTTTCTAATAATGTAACTCTGCTTTTATCTTCCTGCTTTTCTACATCTGAATTTATGGTTAATTCGATTTCTATCTGCTTTTTATATCCATCCATAAAAATTTGATTTCCTTTGAAAGTTGTAAATGTCAATGAAAAAGTGAACCACAATACTGGAGGCCTTTCAGAAGAACCTTGTACTCTGCGCTGGTAAACTGACACCCCTGATCGGAGTTCAGGATAGCCGGAATTCAATGCATTGTTACCGCTTCTTTGATAGATTAAATAACGGACTCTGTATCGAGTGTGTCGGAAAGATAATGGCCTATAATTGCATCAAGCACCTGACAGTTTTACGCCCCACCTTGTAGCCATCCTCGCGGAGCTTTACGGTTATTTTCCTAGAGCCTAAATACGGGAATTTTACATGCCAGTGATCAATACGATGCATCGATTCCTCCTGCTGCGCAATACGCTCTTCATCAGGCGGAATCGGCAGGTAGTAGAACCCTGAACGGTTTACGCCCAATAACTCTCACTGCCGCTTAACAGAGAGCTTACCGTCCTTTAGGATCACAGTCTGTGAGGCTTGGAGCTGCTTCTCTAATTTGGCGAAAATACCCCTGAAGAAAATCACGTTCCAGTGTAAGCCGTCCGATAGTTTTAAGCATCTGGTCGTTCTTTTTCTTTGGCATGATAATGACCTCCTATTTGATCTAATTATGCCACAGATCCGCGCTTAAAATTCAAGGAAGCTTGTCTGAATCTCTGGGACCATTATAGCATGGCTCAGTTTTTCATTGACTTTCACACCTAAGGCCCATTCACCAGCCTGATTACAGAAATTTCTTTAATTCGTATTATGACTTGTAATACCGTAAACTATTCAAATATGTCCCTACGACAAAAAAGAATAATGCTGTTGGTTCCTTCCACCAAAGCGTACTATCAAATAGCCCCTCTGCTGTAAATGCCAAAAATACTGCCATAGCGGGCAATGTAAAATAGGTATCTAATAGTCCTTCTTTATAGCGCAAATTTTTCAACAAATTGAAGAAGATGCCAATCGTAGACAGCAGATAACATACTCCCCCAATTATACCCGTTGTAGACAAAAATAAAATGGGAATATTGTGCGGGTGAATATTCTTTTCACGAACCCCTTGTGGATGATATTCTTGTTTCTGATAGTACTCTGCCCAACGAGCAATCCCTACCCCGAGTATCTTATGGTCTTGCCACATAGCGATAGACGCCTGCATCAGCTGTGGACGTTCACCACCACTTCGTTTCAGATTTTGATGCAATGCAGCAAAAAACGTTACTCCAATTAAAATCACAAAAATCACTACAAGAAGTAAAACCCTTTTCTTATTCTTTGAAAAAGCAGATTTCATCTGTTTAAAATTACAAATGCTCCAAAGCAATAAAGAAATTAAACTTCCGACAATGAGTCCCCCCATAGCATCTCTACATCCAGTAGCAAGCAAACAAATCATACTTCCTACTATCAATAGAATAGCCAGCAATCGTTCCTGCCATTTTTTAGCAATAAAAGCATACCAACATAAAAGAGGAATGATATAGGAAATAACCATTCCTGTTGTATTGGGTCCACCAAAAAAGCCTTGCGTCCGGTTTATATCCAAAATAGGGCGACTTAAATGAACCCCTGCATATTGCAAGGCACACCCCAAAATGTTTATAACTGAACCTGCATATACACCATATTTGACACCATTTCGTATATCATGATACAAGCCAAAATACCAAAATATAAATAAAGGCAATGCAAAAGAAAACAATTTAACAGATATAAGCACACTTAGGGCATCCATTAAACAAACTGCGGAAATCAGCATCCCTGCATAGCACAATAACACCGATAGAAAAATCCATTTCTCATCAGTGCTAAATAGCAATATTTGCCTCTGTCCCTGCTTCACCTTAAGACTTATGAATAAAATAACTGCAACGACATAAAAATATGTGATATATGCCGCGTTAAAGCATGTACAAAGTACACATACCATTAGTGCAAGTAAGCCATCTAAAAAAACATTGCGACTCGCTTGAGTTCCACTCATTTTTCCCCCTTACATTCAATCCATTCATTATATGATAATTATTATTGTTATTCTATTTCACATATTTGATATGCCCATCATATTCATTCGTTTCTCGTAACCCAAGAGCCCATTCGCCTGCTTTAATAACCTCTTCGGTTGGAATATGGTCAATGGGTACATAGTTTCCATCTCGAATGGTATGATTCACATGATCCTGCCCTACGGGCATATCCCAGGAAGAAATTGCCGTTGAACGTTTCCCTAACGGATAATGATTTTTCGCATTACTAGGTCCAAACATGGCCACGGTTGGAATCCCTCTGGCATCAAACACATACATTGGCCCACTGTCGTTGGTAAATCCCACAGAACACCAGGAAGCTGCCGCAATAAATTCTCCCATAGATAGTTGATCTGCTGCAATAATAGGATCACATTTCAATCCTTTTACTGCCCGTTCTACTAGCTCCATCTCTCTTTTGATACCAAAGAAAACTGGACGATATCCTTTCTTGGCAAAATGTTCTGCCACTTTCCCAAATCGTTCTGCCGGCCAGTCTTTTTCTATCCGAGTGCTGCCGACAGAATATCCCGCCAGCTTATCCCCTCTCTGAATGCCATGAGATTCAAAAAACTTCTTAGCTCCCTCATCCCATGCTGAACAACTATATAATTTCATTCCTTCGCAAGAAATATCTGTCACACCAATTCTTTTTAAGGCATTTAAATAGGTAATAGCGCATTGCTCTTTTTCATCAGAAATATGGATAGGATAATCCATAAGAAGACCATCCAATCTTGTGCCTGGACGACCAATCCATGTTTTCGCACGAATATTTAATCCCAGTAAAGTAGTCCGTGCCGTACCATGCAGCACAAATAACAAATCCGGATGATAGCTATGTAACTTTCTTCCCAACTGTATTGTTCCGCTAATACCTAACTCTTTCCGTTTTACTGGTATAATCTCATCTATACAGGGATTATACTCCATGGCATCCAAATAATTGCCATCCATCACCAATATAATTTTAGAGTCTGGTGCTGCCCGACGAAGCACTTCTAAAAAAGGTGTCAATGCAACAGTATCACCAAAATACAACATATATACCAATACTATGGTTTTATGATTCAACTCTAAATTTATATTTGAGATAAAATTCATGCCAACTCCTACTTTCTAGCTAACAATTTCCTTTTATAATAAGCTAAATAACATTGAAAAGCCTTGCCCCATTGATGAGTAATTCTATATTCCCTAGCTGCTCTATGATAATTTTTCCTTGTAACGGGAACACTGACTGGGACGTCTTTCCATGGAGAGTGTTCTTTTAACTCGTTATATTCTTTAACGACCGGCCAGTCTTCCACCCAAGAATGCCATGGTTTCACATCACTAGCAAAATGGAGAATCACTTGCTTCTTATAATCTTCATTATAATCCTGCTTATGGAACAAGGCAGGACGATTCAACTTGTAAATATAGTTATACTTCTTAGGAAGCCAAACTAGTTGTCCGTCTAAAAGTTTATTTAACATCGTCTGATCATGATATTCAGCGTTTCCCCCAATTTTGATCTTTCCATGTTTATCTAAGCAGGTTATCAATTTCTTAGATACATCAATTATCTTCCCTAATACATCATCTTGCTCCCATTGTGTAACATTAATGAGCATCATTCCTGCATTAAAATATCTTTTAACCCCCAGTTGTTTCCTTGAACGTTCTTCTGCGCGATCAGATACAATTGCAGCTACCCCCCCATGGAAATCTAAGGTCTTTAACAGCAACAAACTCCCACAAATCATCATATCGCCATCTAAATACATTATTCTATCCGTATACTTCTTTACCAAGCTAGGGATAACTAGTCTATAAAAAAATACAGCCGGACGATTTAAGAAAAATATATTTTTAAATGCGTTATCATTCATCACATGTATATAGATACTAGCATTGGTACTTTGCGAAAATTGCGTCAATCGAATCTTCTCAATAGGCAGTAACTCATTCAAAAATAAATGAAATACAAATTCCATATTTCTATTATGTCTCACAGCAGACTGCATAACCATTCCTAAATAAGGAACATAATTAGCGGTCCCTGTAAGTGCTATATGAAATCTATCCTTTTCATTACTACTGCCACTACTAATATAAATAACATCCTTCTCTGCAGCACTTAGTAAATCCATTTTTATCTCCATATTTAGCAAAATTATTTACTACATTCCCCTATTTTTTCTTCCCATTCTCCCCAAACGATTTCTGGCCTATACATCTCTGCTGCCATTTGCGCATTTTTTCCAAATCTTTCACGCAAAACAGGAGATTCCATTAATTTCTTAAGTCCCTCTGCCAAAGCAGAAGCTCCCTCTTCTACCAAAAGTCCCGTTTTCCCAGATTGAATGAGTTCATTGACGGCAGGGCAAGACCGATAGCCGACCGCCGGGATGCCACAGCTCAGGGCTTCACTCAATGCCAAAGGAAACCCTTCGTGATGGCTGGGGAATGCAAAGATGTCTGTCTCTTTCCAGACGGTATCCATGTCTTTTGTCGTCCCGCAAAGGAAGACCTGCTTTTCCAGACCGTACTTTTTTATTTTGGACCTCAGCGAAGCGACATAGGGCTTATCATAGGTATCTCCCCAGAGCTTCACCTGCCAGTCCGGATGATCTTTGGAAAGCCTTGCAAAGGCTTCGATCAGGAGATGCTGACGCTTGGTGCGGCCGGTGAGGCGGCCGACGCAGGTGATGGTGTACTTGTCCTTCTTTGCGAGATGATCTGCCGTGACGTGCGGCGCGTTCACCGCATTCGGTATCGCGATGAAGTGGTCGTAGTGCAGGTATTTTTTCGCTTTGGAAATAAAAGAAGGGAGCAGCACCTGAATGGCGGCGCTTTTTTCTAAAGCCTTCCTTTCCTCTGTCGGCGAGCCGCTGAAGATCTCATCCGGATCATTGTGCAGCATGGAGATCACGGGGATCTTCGTCCCCACGCCATCCAAAAGCAACCGTCCGGTGGGTTCACGAAAGGAGACGATCACGTCCGGCTTTTCCTTCTCGAGAAGCCGCGACAGCTGCGTTTTCGCCTGATAGAGCAGGCGGTAATTCTGATCTCGGGCTGCCGCTCTGGAGAAGGGGCGGATGACTTCGCGGAGTGCTTTCGTAAGTCCGCTCGGCTTTACTGCTTTCTCTCCCGGCAGATGGTACAGGTTCAGGAGCTTCACGCTCTCGGGCACGGTGAAGAAGGGCTCTCCTTCTCTTTTTTCGTCGGCAAAGACGGCGATGACGTCGTAGCCTCTTTCAAAAAGGGCGCTCGCCATCTTAGCAAAGACGTTCTCGATGCCGCCGCTGTAGCCAATGAATTTATGAAAATCTGCCAGCATGACTTTCATGGATCTCTCTCCCTGTATGATACATTTTTAGCCCGGACGCCGGCAAAAATCAGCAGAGCGACCTGCCAGCATCCCTAAAGTTTTTCTATCATTATATCATACTCTGATAACAGGCATTTTCCGTGAAACATGCAAAAAGAAGAGCATGGCTGTCACCGGTCATGCTCTTCTTTCTCTTTGATCCCATACACATATGTAGTTGGCTGATAGAGCCGGAGCTCATCCGGATGCCAGAAAAGCACGGGATCTTGCGAGCGATGATCTAATCCGTGTTTTCCCTGAAATAAACAGGCATCATAGGATCAGGCGCCACCCATGGATCGCCCCACACATACATGAGCCATACGATCCGAAAATAAGCGCACTACCCGCTCATCATATCCCGCACCAGCTGATACACCTTCTCCATCGGGAGGCTTGCCATCTTACATTCTTTCGTCCCCGGATGCTCTGCCAAAAGGACGTGGCTGTTGTCATTCCCATAGGGGCCGCTTCTGTCCGGAAGTGTCGGCCCGAAGAGGGCGATGATGGGCGTGTGGACGGCGTTTGCGATGTGGAGGGGCCCGGTGTCGCTGGAAATGTGGAGCGCCGCCATTTTTTCCAGAGCGGCGAGTTCTAAGAGGTTCGTCTGTCCCATAAGGTTCACGGTATACGGGGAAGCCGAGAGCTTCCGGATGGCTTCGCCCATGGGCATTTCACCCTTGGAGCCTGCGATGACGGTGGTGATCTTGTCTTCGGCGAGTTTCCTTGCAAGCTCGCCCCAGTACTCAATGGGCCATTTCTTATGGTCGCCCCGTGTCCCGGGGACGAGAAGGACGTAGCTTCCTTTGACGCCGTTTGTCCGGAGAAGCGTAGTGACGGTTTCCATTTCTTTTGTCAGATCCGGAAGGGGAAACTCGATCTTGTCTGCGGGGCAGCCCAGATAGCGCATGACGTCTAAGAGCTGCTCGATGATGTGTCCGTGCTTATGGGAGCCGGAGATCGGTTTGCTGAAAAGCAAGCTGCCTTCACGTGCATCATGATAGCCGATTTTTTCCTTGCCGCCGGAGAGGAAGGAGATGAGTCCGCTCTTGGCGATCATCTGCAGGTCGATGACGAGGTCGAAGTGATGCGCATGCAGGTCTTTGCGGATCTCTCTCCAGTAGGAGAGCTGATTGATGCGTTTCCGGTCGACAAGGTAGACTTCATCGATCCACGGCTTGCCGGGAAGTATCCCCGCAAAGGCGGGGTGTACGGCCCAGGTGATCCTGGCATCGGAATAGGCCTTGCGCAGGGCGTAGAGGGAGGGGAGCGCATGGATGATGTCCCCCAAGGAGCTCATTTTTATGATCAGGATGTTTTTATACGTCTTTGGCATAATGGATGTCCTTGGATCCGGCTCAGCTCGCCGTATCTTGGGCGCTTTGGCGGATCGGAATGATAAAATATATGTTTATTTTATCACATTTCAGCAGCTGCTTCGATGAAAATTCCACTAAAAAGGACGCGGATGTATTCCGCGTCCTTTGCTAGGGAAACACTGATGAAATCGTTGTCAGATTTAATCGGCGTTCCCTAGCTATAGCCGCTAGCAGGGAAGCGACTCTTCTTCCGCGATTCTCTTGATATCATCCTCTGACTGACCGGTGATTCTCACAATGATTTCCAACGGCATATGATTTTCCAGCATGCGCACCGTGATTTCGCGCTGATTTTCCGCTTTCCCAAGCCGCACACCATCTCGTACACCTTCCTTTCTCCCATCCTGTCTGCCAAGAAGATATCCTTTGTCTACGCCGGCTTTCGCGATACCTACGCTGAGATTGCACATGATGTCCACCATCCCTTCTTCTGCAGAACCAGTCCATTAGCAGGGAAGTGACTCTTCTTCCGCGATCCTTTTGATATCATCCTCTGACTGACCGGTGATTCTCACAATGATTTCCAACGGCATATGATTTTCCAGCATGCGCACCGTGATTTCGCGCTGATTTTCCGCTTTCCCAAGCCGCACACCATCTCGTACACCTTCCTTTCTCCCATCCTGTCTGCCAAGAAGATATCCTTTGTCTACGCCGGCTTTCGCGATACCTACGCTGAGATTGCACATGATGTCCACCATCCCTTCTTCTGATTCATTGAGTTTGATCTGATAGTCATTTTCCAGGGTCTTCATTTTCCCTGCTGCGTTGTCATCGGATTTGAAAAGTTCATAGAGAAGGCGCAGGAGGCGATTCCCTGGATCTCGCTTTTTGCTGCTGATATAGACCATGACAGCCTGCGCAAGGTCGTAGTGTTTTTCTTCTTCCCCGATCATGCCATACTTGAGATTCTCCTGCACGCGATACTGCGTGATACCGCTTTCGTCGCCAGGAGGATCCATGCAGAGCCAGATGCTGTAAACTTTTCTGATCTTTTCATAGTGTGATTTGTCGAAGTCCACATCGTGCTGCGAGGAAATCAGGCGGCTCACATAGTAGAGCGCGCGTGTAACGAGTGGATAGGAAACGCTGGCACTGTGCTGGGCTTCTACATTGATGATGAGTCCAAGGGCGCTGCCATCCGGGGTGCTGGCTCGGAAGCGAATGTCAAAGGTAACGGTCCCCTCGGTCAGCGTCTTGTCTTCTGTATTTTCTCCGAGGATGCGGGGGAGCGGGCGAGCATTGGTCTTGTCTGGCATGACGGGTACACTCGCCACTTCTGGCGTCCCTTGGATGTAGATGTCTCGGATGTCTTCGATGGTGCTGTCCTCAAATTCCGGCACACAGTACTTCAAGATCCATGCCAGGATTTTTCGGCTGGCAAGCAGTTTCTTCGCATTGGCATCGTACTCCGGATTGCGCCCCGCCAGATAGAGGTCTTCGAGTGTCTCCATACGCGGCCCTCCTTTACTTTTATTGTATCACAGTTCGTAAAGAGAATATGAGAAGTCCGGTATTCACACAGCTGATATGCGGTTAAAAGGAGTTATGGAAACCATGTATAATGCCGGCTCCTTTCTATTGGCTATAATGAATCTCTACATAGGCTTTCTTGCTGTCTAAATCCATCCTACGCCTTTGGCGCGTCCCTTCTCTAAGGGACCTTGTATCATGCAATACCAAATGAGACAGACACGGCAAGCACTATGTTTCTCGCTACGTTTTCCCTAAGTCCATGGAACCCATTGCCTCTATTTTTCTTTTTCAAGTGCTTTCAAAAGCTCTTCGCGGCTGACGGCATAGGTACCGAGCTTGGCGACTACGACACCGGCAGCGAGATTTGCAAGGTAAGCACTGGCCACAGGTGCGATATCACCGGCGATACCCATGGCGAAGACGGCGATGACGGTATCCCCTGCGCCGGAGACATCGAATACCTCCTGTGCCTTGGTCGGGATATGCTTGATCTCTCCCTCGCAAATAAGAGAAAGACCGGCCTCAGAACGGGTGACGATTAGGCTCCCAAGCTGGTATTTCTTCATCACACTGCGGGCAGCCGTTTCGACAGGCTGATCTTCATTGCGGATGGGATCGGGGAGAACCGCATTGATTTCCTTGAGGTTCGGCGTGATGTAGTCAGCGCCGGCGTACTTCATCCAGTTCGTCCCTTTCGGATCCACGATGACCGGCACGTGGTGCGCCTTACAGGCAGCGATGATTTTCTGGCAGTTTTCTTCGGTGCATGCCCCTTTGCCGTAGTCGGAAATGATGAGACAGTCCAGCCCCTCATCCAGCTTCTTGTAGATGCCGGCAAGGAAATGCTCTGCCTCTTTTCCCGTCACAGCGGCGGACTCTTCAAAGTCGAGACGCAGCATCTGCTGATGACCGCCGATCACGCGCAGCTTCGTCGTGGTCGGACGATCGGTCGGAATAAGGCCGGCTCCGTCGATCCCTCTGGCGCGCAGTTTTTCAAGCAGGCTCTTTCCGTGATAATCCTTCCCCACAAAGCCTGCGATGCTGACCTGACAGGCAAGGCGCGTCAGATTGTGCGCCACGTTTGCTGCGCCTCCCAGCGTTTCCATTTCCGATCGCACGTGCGCGATCGGCACAGGGGCTTCCGGGGAAATGCGGGTCACTTCGCTGTAGTAGTATTTATCGAGCATCACGTCACCTGCGACAAGGATCCGGCACTGGGATGTGCGCGTGGCGACAAAGCTATAAAGTTCCTTCTTATCCATAAGTTCCTCAAATTCCATCATATAACCGAGCTGCCCTTAGAATGATAGGGCATAAATGCCCTATCTGCTGCAGGGACTCTCTATTGGCTTTATTTTATCACATTTGAAGGTTCCCTTCGATGAGAATACACGGAAAATAGCGCAGGCAGCGATCTCATAGTTAGAAAAGATGTTATACACTCACGGGATTTCCTCCATCGAAGAAGCATTTACGGGAGAGAACCATAGCGCTCTCTGGTCGCCAGTCACTGATCGCACGCAAAGAAAAATTCCCCGGGAATAAATCTCGGGGAATTCTTATCATTCTTATTCTGTGACGACGGAGACGTGGACGGTGCTGGTGACCTGCTGGTGGACCCAGACCTCTACGTCATATTCACCGACAGTCTTGATCGGCGCTTTGAGACGGATATTTTTCTTTTCGAGCTTGAATTTATACTGCTTCTCGAGAGCTTCGCTGATGTCCTTGCCGGTGACGGAGCCGAAGATGCGGCCGTCTTCCCCGCTCTGGACTTTGATGACGACCTTGACGGCCTTGAGCTGGGAGGCCATGATGACGGCTTCGTCTGCTGCGACCTTGCTCTTGAATTCTTTCGCTTCCTGACGCTGGGAGGCGGTATTGAGATTTGCCTTGGTGCCTTCTACGCCGAGGCCCTTGCGGATGAGCACGTTGCGGCCATACGCATCAGCGACTTCGATGACGTCGCCCTTTTTTCCCATTTTCTTTACGTCTTGCAGTAATACGACTTTCATTCTTTTTCCTCCTCTACTTGTTTACGGACTTGGGTCAGGATGACCTTTTCCGCTGCTTCTTTATTTCCATCTTTGCCCAGCTGGCAGCCTGCCACGGTGAGATGACCGCCGCCGCCCAAGGCTTCCATGACGACCTGCACATTGATCGAGCCGTCGGAGCGGGCAGAGAGACAGAGTCCATTGTCTGTGTGATAGAAAAGGAAACTGGTCCGGATCTCCTTCACGGTCACAAGGTAGTCTGCGATCTGTCCGGCGAGTACCTGGGAGTCTTCTGTCCCCTCCGGACACTCGGCGATCGCGATATAGTTATCAATGAGCTTCATATGGGCCAGGATCTCGGCCTTGGTCTTGATGAAGTGGATGTCCTCTGCAAAGAGCCTGTGGACGAGCTTCGTATCTGCCCCGCAGCGGCGCAGGAAGCTCGCCGCGTCGAAGGTACGGACGCTGGTCTGGACGGCGAAGTTCTTCGTATCGACGACGATGCCTGCATAGAGGCAGGATGCCTCGAGCTCATTCATTTCTTCATCCCCGCCGTAGTACTGGACGAGCTCGGTCACAAGCTCGGACGCCGATGAGGCGGATGGCTCCATATATGTCAGAAGCGGCTGTCGTATGATGGAGGCCGCGCGGCGGTGATGATCGATGACGACCTTTTTCACGGCTTTTTTGAGGACTTCCGGGGCTGCGACGAGCTCGGGGATGTGCGTGTCAGTGATGATGACGACGGTCTTATCCGTCATGAGTCCCTTTGCCTCGCTCTCATCGATGAGGAGCCCTTCGGCGGCACCGCTCTTCTCGATGGCATCGACCATCTTACGGCAGGTGTCACGCTCCTTCGAGAGGACGACATGCGCCTCGACATGGGAGGCGCGCGCGAGGTGGGCGACGCCGACCGCCGACCCCAAGGCATCGAAGTCTTCATGATTATGCCCCATGACGAGCACCATATCTGCGTCTTCGATGATCTCCTTCAGCGCCTGTGCGACGACGCGGACGCGCACACGAGTGGAGGAGACGGACGTCGGCGATTTCCCGCCGAAGGCCTTCACTTCCTTCCCTAGGCGGACGATGGCCTGATCCCCGCCGCGTCCAAGGGCGAGGTCAAGGGAGACCTGCGCCTCTTCGAACTGTTTCATGAAGGAATCGCTGCTCTGGACGATGCCGATGGAGAGCGTGACCGGGATGCGGTTCACCGTATGGATCGCGCGGACTGCATCGAGGATCTCGAAATTGCTCTCCATCATTTCCGCAAGTGCCTTGTGTGAAATGCACGCCACGAAATCATTCGTCGAGTACTGCTTGATGAAGCCCTCTTTCGCATTGAAGGAGGAGAGGACCTTCTCCGTGACATCCGAGAGCAGGGCCGAGCGCTCGACATCGGTGAGGTCTGCGGTGACCTCCGGCACATTGTCGATACGGATGAGGCAGAAGACCGGCCGCGCTTCATCGCACGCCTTCACCGCTTTTTCGACATCCGTGCGGTCCATGAAGTAGAATACCATGAAGTGCGTATCGTTCTTCTCTCCGGTGTCCAGAAATTTGTAGAAAACACGGAAGAAGGACTCGCCCGCGTGGCACTCGAACCACCCGGTCTTGCCCCAGATCTTGGAGATCTTCTGCCCGGTAATGAGATCCTGAAAACGGACTCCGACCTCGGCTCCCTCGCCGAGCCAGCCGCGGAAGACATTGTTCGCCCAGACCAGCTCTTTCTTCTCATCCATCATCGCGATGCCGACAGGGAGGTTCTTCACCGCATACACCGTACCGGCCGAAACGCCCGAGGACAGATCATCCAGATAGCGCAGGAGCTTCTTCTCCTGCCCGTAGTCGGAGCGTTTCACATAGACGATAACCCCGGCCACGATGATAAAGAAGAGCAGCCCCAGCGGCCAATTCTGCGTAGCAAGCAGCAGTGCGGCCAGGAGCAGCAGGCCGATCATGAGCTTTGAGGTCCTCGTATATACCCATATATCGCTCAGCATAGTTGTCTCCTTTGTTCGTTACGAAATCGGGAGGCAGCCTGTCTCACGGGCAGCACCTGCCGATTTTTTCGACGATTCTTACTCTTTATCGTACTCGAAACAGGAGAAGAATGCAAGAGGGCAGAGGGGAGGCGGCGTAAGTGTCAAGTTTTCCTCGGTAATTCATTTGACTGTCGATAATTACTATCTCCGTGGCTTCGGTTTAATCAGTATTTCTGTATCGCTCTGGCAAGTCTTCCCATGGGGGAAGAAGAAGCTCTATAAACGCCTATACGCCCTTCC
>ERZ1034678.426-NODE-426-length-23756-cov-84.676090_pt1 | contig 23756 bp, 20 predicted proteins | sample MGYA00520640_ERZ1034678 | MGnify/ENA primary metagenome ERZ1034678 (study PRJEB33766, sample SAMN09781767) | gut metagenome | biome: gut microbiome | host: Homo sapiens | place: Madagascar | study: EMG produced TPA metagenomics assembly of the PRJNA485056 data...
AGAAGCGCAACTTCATCGGCTTCGAGCTCAACAAGGAGTATTACGACAAGGCTTGCAAACGCATCAAGTTGGAGCAAGCGCAGCTCAAGCTGTTCTGATTCAGAAAAACTATATAAAGTGATTCTTATGGCAAAGATTGTCTATTTTGGCACGAATGGTAGTAGCGGTCATACAGCAATAGGTATTGACGCTAATCTGAAAAACGATGAATACAACAAGTGGTGTGAGTGTGACAACGACGGTTGGATAAATAAACTGTATAGCGAGCCAGAAAAGCGCACTCGTTATGTCCGTCATTACGATTTGATATATACGGCTTATTCTATTCCAACGTCGCTTGACGACCATCGCTTAGGTTCTCATACCAATTTGTTTTGGGAAGGCTATCATTCGGAGCAAGAGATGGAAGAGTTTATCAAAAAAAACAGTTTCTTGAAAAAACAGTTTGGAATGTAAAAGACTTGGATAATTCAAAATTGAGTATTTCCTAATCGGCTTGACGACAATTCAAAACTCAAAACTCAAAATTCGCATAGCGTATGATTTTATCAACAACCAAGGAGCTTCGGCTCCACATTCCCAGCAACGCCATCGACGAGATAAGTTCTCTTCAAGGCATACTCGACAACAGCGAGAAAGATTTTCTGCGCGACAAGTTGGGCGACTCGCTCTACAACCGATTGTGCGAGTACTATCAGACCGTTTCGCCCGACGACTTCTATATGGCAGTCTGTAACGGCGAGAACACTCAGCACCCCTGGATGCAACTCCTGCTTATGGCACAGCGCATGGTGACATACGATGCCATGTCGCGCTTCGTCTATACACAGGCTCTCTCTATCAACGGCACTGGCATCAACGTGGCTTCAAGCGACGATTACGGCACGGCATCCAAAGACCTCCTCGATAAGGGAGTGCAAGGCTACAAGCGCGAGGCAATGGTGTCGCTCAACCAAATGCTCGTGATGCTCGAAGGTTGGGCTAAGAAGATGGCTACACCCGCACCCATCGCCGATGCCGACACCATCGAGCAACCCACCGAACCAAAGGACGAGGAGCACAAAGCCATTGAAGAGATAAGCCTATTGTGGCAGGAGAGTCAATACTATTACCTCCACCACGACCTCCTCATTGCCACATGTGCCGACCTTCAGCACTACATCGACATCTACGAGAGCCGTGAGAAGTTCATCCGTCTTCTGCCCGACCTCCACTTCATTCAAGACGAATACATCAGTGAGGCTATTGGCGAGGACACGGTGCAGCGTCTGCTCCACACCGACGAACCTGCCGACAAGCCTCTCCTTCGCAAGGTACGTCGCCTGATGGTGGCCCACCTCGAAGAGCGAACAACAATACTCACTATCGACAAGGCACGCCGAGCGGCTGCCCACAACGAAGCCATCGCCCTACGCACCGCGGTGCTCCGGCTCATGGAAATGCGCAAGGCAGCGGACGTTGCCAACACCACCCCAGACAAGCCCTCAACCAACACCACCGACTCAACAAGCAAAGGCTACGAGAACAATCAGCCAGACAGCAAGATATTCGTATCGCCATTGCTGTATTAAAGTTATTCGTCGGCAAAACAAAAAATAACTATGGAAGAAATAATTCGTATTCTAACCCCTGCCCTCTCCGCTCGTATGCTCACCTCCGACCAGCGTGAAGCCTTCGAGCGTGGTCTTACTCTTCTTGAGCAAAATCCACGGGCAATGTCGTTCGTTAAGGAGAGCCGACGATTCCGCGACTACCATCGTCGTGTGCGTCAGCTCCTCACCTATCTGCAAACCATGCAGACCTCTTGCACGGAGATAAAGCGTCATGTCGGTCGCCCCACCCGTGAGGAACAGGCCCTCTATGCCGAGCAGCAGAAGGAGAAGGCTCTTGAGGAAGCGCGTCGCTCGCTCTTCCCTGACCTGCAGCCCGACCTCACCTTGCAGCCTCTCACCTACGGCGGCATCGTGGCCAACCCCAACGGCGAGACCATTGCGTCCACCATGCCCAACCTCATGCAGCTCCGACCGTTCCTCTCCGAACGTCTGCAAGAGCAGGTCAACACCGTGCGCTCTTTGCGCAACGAGATGGCAGCAAAGGCAGAGCAAGCCAAGACCATGGCCGAAGCCAACGAGAAGGCTGGCCGACCTATTTACACCGAAGAAGAGATTGCCCTTCTCGCCACCCGTGCCGTAAAGATAGAAAGCGAAATTCTGCCTCGCATCTACATCAACGTTGACCGCGAAATTGGCGAGGCTTACCTTCGCCTATCCCCACGCACCGGCGACCCCGAATATATCGCCCGAATAGAGAAAGCGTGCAACGTGCCACCACAGAACCTACGCGCCCAGTTCCGTCCTTTCTACGACAAGGCACTCTCCCGTGACCCTCTCTTCGCACAGTCGGTAGCCGACAAGATAGCCAACGACCGCCCCGAGGTGAAAGCCGCTCGCGACGCAGCAGCCAAGCACAAAGCCGAAGCCGACGCTCTCATCAAGTATATCATGCGCAAGGACAAGCCATCGACCAAAGCCCGCGTAAAAGGCCTTACCGACCGCATCTCCCAACTCCGCAAAGACTACGCCGACATAGTGACCGAAGACGAACTGAAAGGATACGAGGCAATATTGGCAAAGACAAAGGAAGAAGTGGCTGTAAGTGAAAAGGGAAAAGTGAAAAGTGAAAAATCTAATAGCTAAGGATAATTCATAATTCAACAATTCAAAATCGCGAAGCGATAATTCAAAACTCAAAACTCAAAATTCCATCCATGACACAATTCGAGATATTAAAGAAGACTTGCACTCAAGCCTGCCACGACCGCCACGCTTGTGCCGAAGGCTATCGTGCCATGCTTGCCACCGAAAATATCAGTCAGCTCATGTCTGTGTGGCGTGCGAATTGGGAAGACCTCGTTGAGAGTAAATACGCCGACATCATCAACGAACTGCTTCCTGCTCTCTACCCCTCACTAAAGGAAGAAATGAACGCAGCTGGCATCTACGTCAACGAATGTCCGCAGCCTGCCCCCGAGTACGTCCTTGTTATTGTTACCGACTATGACCACATCGTTGAGATAAACGACTACGCCAAGTGTTACGTCATTGGAAAGGCATGGGTTCGAGCATGGGACCACGCCCAGGTGTATAGCGAGAAGAACGATAGAGCTATCATAAATCTCTACGATTACTCCTACGGTCACGTCAGCAAAGGAAAGGCTATTGCTTTCGGCCACTCACACCTATGGACCTCCACTAACGCCTCGCTTAATGGCAGCGTGACTTGCGAAGCCCACGGTGGCGAGATCCGCGTCAGCAGTTATCTGAAGATTGAAGCCTACGGCGATACCAAGGTGTTTAGCAAAACCGACCGCAATATCACACTTTACGGCAATGCCAAATTTGTCGTATAACAACAAAGGCTGAGTAAGACCCATTAAAAAACAACCAACATGAACAGCAAACTATCCCTTCTTGCCGACGGCAATCCGCTCGCCATAAAAGAAGACACATCCATCAGCATAGAGTTGAAGAGTCCTCTCTTCAACGACACCGAGATGTTCTCCTTCCCCATAGAGCTGCCCATCGAAGGCAACCGACATGTCTTAAAGAACGTGGATGATGTCAGCAGCGACATCCGCCCCGTGAGCTACGAGCACACACAAATGCAGATCATCGCTGAGGGTGTGCCTCTCGCTTCGAGCGCATCTATTATCCAGGAAGACGAACAACTGGAAGACTCACTCGCGCTCAACGTCGATGCAAGCACACAATCTTTTGCCGACCTCATAAGCGACCTCAAGTGCAACGAAGTGCCTATTCCTTCTAAATACAAAGACCAGCTCCTTATAGGCGAGAAGATCGACGATGTGAGCGTGAGCGTCAACTATAAGACCGAGGTAGAGATTAAATACCAGGGCAAGAAAGGCAACAAGAAATATGGTTCGGTGGGCGACGACTATACTACAGAGTCCACCTTTTCCCCTCAAGCCCTTGGTTTCTCTTATCCTGCCCAATGCAAAGAGACCGGCAACTTGCACGAAGCTGTATTGTTGAAGACCTATACTTATCCAAACGGCAATAGCGTTAAGATACCAGATGTGCAGACTTCTTACATCAACGTGAGTGACGCTTACCCTCAGAAACTTTTCTGCAACGCTCGTGTGTGTTATGCTCACCACGATTTGAACGACGACGGCACTACGTCCGACAAGATTGTACAGTATTCCACACAACGCAAGGGTGAAGACCCAAACAATAAAAATCGAGAACAGGAAATGTATGAAGACCGCGGACCTATATGGGTATTGGATGCCAATCGTCCACAATCGGGCATTTGTTTCTACATGCTCTTCTTTCTCGATTGTTTGTTTGAATATCTCGGCGTGCAGTTCGACAAGTCGGCATTGGAGAATATTGGCGACATGAAGCGTCTTTGTTTCTTCACTACGAAATGTGCCTACGACACAAAACCTCTTTACGCACGGTCGTACTACACAAAGGAAGACGAAGCCGTGAAAGCCGGACTGAAGCAGGAAGGTGATGTGAAGGAGGGCTTCTTTCAGAAGCAAGCCAATAGCGAGAAGGACGTAAAGGATCTTTTTGAAGACGTAAACAAATGGCTCGACTCTCGGGGTTGTGGCGGCACCTTGAAACTCGACAATCCGAAGGACAAGAATGTACAGGAGGTGAAGTATCGTAAGGTGACGTATAAGATTGTGGAGAAACCGCACAATGGACCTTTCTATAATGGAGGTGTATTCAAAGATACAGAGGTTGTTACCGTTGTTGATGATTGGGAAACCGTTACGGTAGGCAAGGATAATGTGGCGAGTATCACCTGCAAGAGCACCATCAAGTCGGCTCAGATGAGCGCAAGCATCTTCCGTATGTATGCCAACGAGAAGAACTTTCCCGACGAGTCTGTGTCGGACGTTATTGATTCTCTTGAGCAACAGTTTGGTATTAAGTTTCATTACGACTACGAGCAGAAAAAAGTCACGGCTTATCTCATTCGCGACGTATTCCGTAAGCAGAACCCTACGCCTCGCGATTTCCACGCCCAGGTGCTCAAAATGCTCCCCATCACGGAGAAGATAACTGGTGTTCGTGCCGGATATGCAGCCGAGAGCGAGGCTAAGGAGCAACGCGACAACGTGAAGAACCAGGTGAAGGACTTCAATACCGACTACGACTATATCGAATACCCTAAGAACTCTACCGTAACGAGTCTTACCTACAAGGACATCATTCATAAAGTCTATAACGGACAGATGAACGTGTTTGTTGACCTTCAAACTGGCAACAAGTATCGTGTAAAGATTGACAAGAATTTTACTGATGCAAGCAATATGGAGCCTCGCTTGTTTGAGGTGGCTGCTATGAAGGGTGTGGAGATAGGCGATTGTTCTACTCTTAACGAAGACTTCATTCAGGAGTTTAAGTCAAGCTTTGTTCCCGTAGGTATGGTGGATGCCAACTATCGTATGGCTCTATCGTCAAGCACGGGTAGTACTTGCGCTTCCGATAATCCTAAACAGCCCAACGAAGTGGGCAAGCAATATGATGGCTACGAGTTTGGTGAAGTAAATAGCTCTTACGCCAAAACTCAGATGGCAGCTCTCATTGACGAGGATATGGAGCATGAGTTTGTCAAGCAGTACGTCAAGAACACTATGTCGTCAATGGTAGCTGATTTCTACGTCACCGAAGAGCTTTGCTTGCGTGAGAGCTACGATCCGTCTTCCACCGACGATGGCAACTCGCCCCTTCAGTCATACGACTGGGGCTTGTCTATCGCTATTATGCGTGGTGGTGGTGTGGATTCCACTCACGAATCCTACGAATATAACTATGACGGATTCGGCAACTCAAAGTGGCGCACAAAAGCTGGCGACTATGCCCTTACAACCGACTCCATCGACCCCTACGGCAATGAGTATGATTACAACGGTGTAGACAATGAGGAACGTTTCTCACTGAAGCCTCGTGCTTGGGTGCAGCCCGAATGGGCAGACGCTCCGCTTGTGGTGAACACCCTGTCGGTCAAGAACCGTGGCTACGTAGACGTTTTCCTCGTCGATTACATCTATTTTCTCCTACATCGCAAGAAGTATTACGTCAAGTGCCTCGCCTCCGTAGCACAGGTAGCTGACATTCAGAATCACTGGAAAGAGTGGTGGAATATCGACGGCAAAAAATGCTTGATTGACAAAGTTAATACTACCGTATCAGCAAAGGTAGGAATAGGAGAAGTAGAACTTGAAGTTTTCGCTATATAATATAAATGTAAGACACATGGCTTTAACTTCTATAAATTCTTTAAATTCTATAAATTCTAAATTCAATGGCAGCAAATCTTTTATTGGTTGACGGTTCAATATTCAACGGCAATCCTATAACATTCGCCGTTACTCCTCTTACGCTTGGTGGTACACCCTCGTTTCATCGTATGGTGTTTGAGGTGAAGTGTGGCGTGAGTGGCGGTAACTACGAGACAATACGTATGACCGAGCCAGTCTTGACAGAAAACGGCAAAGCCGTACAGATAGACATATCGTCTGCCCTACGTTCTTTCCGCGACTCCTACGAGTATTCGCCCGAACCTGGTGTAATGCCCGTAGTGAAGTTTAATGTGTCGGCATACGACGAGTATATGCTTAACGGCGAAGTGAAGAAGTCGGAGCCTGTTTCTTATCTTTCCGGTCTGAATCCTGGCATGAATGTAAGGCAGACTATCTTCGGAGGCTTTTCCGATTACGACCGCTTGACGGGAGGGCAGGATATGAAGGTAAGCCGACTAACACGCAAGCCTAACACAACACCTCAGTTGGTATGCGTAGGCGAGCAACTTATTTATACCGAGGATTATAGTCCAGCAGTAAGTCTTCCTACGCCCACTTGGGCAGCTCCCGAAGCCAAGGCTTTCAACATCGTTACTGAAGGCGCACAGACCGTAGGGGGACAGCAGCTCTACGCCCTACCTGCATCTGAAGCCACACGTCGCACAGAGTTTCGCTTCATCAACTCGTTCGGTGTGCTTGAGAGCATCAGCATACCCAAGAGTTATGCACAGGAAGTAGACATCAAAGCCACAAACTACATCGTGACACGCAAGGAAACCTTGCACTCCTTCTCTCGGTCGGCAGTACGCAAGCAGGGCAACAAGGAAGGTTGGAACTATATGACCGACCCGTTGGACGAAACATGGCTCGCTTGGTATCTTCACGAACTGCTAATGTCCGAACACGTATGGCTGAAGATTAACGGCAAGTTCCTGCCATGTACCATCGAGTCGGAAGAGACCATAAAGTATGCCGACGATACCAAGGACGATATATACAGCGTATCATTCACAGCACGACTCAATTTCTGTGGTAGCACAAAGATATAAGTCTTTTAGTTTTCATCTCTATATTTCTTACGACCTCAAGAGACACCATGCTCTTGGGGTCGTTTGCGTTAAGGTATGTCCGCATCATGCTAACGTTTTTCCCTAAATTCGCAATAGAAAATCAACATAATATATGACACAAGCGACAACCAAAGACTATTGGATTTCGCCCTCGGCATTGCATATCGAACTGAATGCCCTTGGCAATCCCGACTATATCCAGGCATCGTGCGTAAGCGGTGCCCAGATACTTGTGTACGTCAAGGATATTATCGGTTTTGATGCCGGACACAACTATCGACGCTGGCCCTTGCAGGCTGCTCCAACTGTATTCAATACTCACACCGAGAAATACGTCTATGCCGCCATTCCTCGCGATATGACGCTCACCGCTTCGGCATGGATAGTATTCCCGTCCGAACAGATAGACATCTACGGCAAGAACGAAAAAGAAGAGCAAATAGGCGACGAGAAGTACTACTACATATTTCTGCAAGGCATCATCACTTCGTCGGGCGATAACGGCACGGTGCAGCGCAATTGGAAGGAAGGCGGCAGAATTGTATATGGCTACTTGTCCTCAGACGAAGCTATCAGCGCCATCCCCAACGAAAGCGAGTGGTATAACTATTCTTCGGTAGACGGTATCGTGACCTTCCTCAAGGACATTACGATGAAGGCAGGCACCAAATTCCGCCAACTCTTCGCGAAGACCCTCACTATCATGTCCGGAGGTAAAATAGCCTTTGAGAATCAAGGTGAGGTGAATGGAGTGGCCATTGATTCAACTTCACTCGACTCTGTAGATAAAATTGTTACCCCAAACTATCTTGCGAGTCAGGCTTTGTCTAAAATTAATGACGATATTGCGCAGGGAATAATCCGCTTTATGCAAGGCTTGAAGCTGGGCAACGGTGTGAAAGGTATTGACGCTAATGGAAATGCGGTGCTGGGGGATGTGCAGATGCTGGATGCTGTACTGCGACGTATCGTGTCGCTTGGCTACAACGGGGCTACACAGCAGGGTTTCGGCATCGTTGACCGTGGCGACGGCAAGTTCAGGCTTGACATCAATGACCTTCAGGTGTGGGGCAAGGCTGTATTCCAGGAGCTGGAGGTGAGGAAGCTGTCGTATGCCGGGGGCAATGTGTACCTGAGCGGTTCGGGGAGCAAGATATTCAAAACCGAGGAGTTGTATAACGAGGCTGGCAAGTTGAGGGGCTGGCGCTGCTGGCTGTTGGCTGACGACGGCACTACGGCGACGCAGAACATGTGGCGTGTGGGTGACCAGGCTCGCTGCCAGACGTTCGGACTGGCTAACAAGCAGAAGCCTACTCGCTCGTGGTGGCGACTGGTGACTGCCGTGAGTGAGGAGAATGTGGCGCTGATTGACGAGTTGGGCAACGAGCTGTATGACGGCAAGAAGTTCGCGTGGATTGAGATTGCGAAGGACAACTGCGAGCTGGGCAGCGACGTGCCCATGGCTGGCGACACAATAGTGCTTGACGGCAACCAGAACCCTAACGAGCGTGAGCGTCAGGGTGTCATGATTTTGGAGACTACTGGTGCGAACACGCCTCGCATCGTGGCGTATAAGGGTGTTGTGGGATATACGCATGAGGGCTGTGAGGTGTTTTATCTTTCGCCTCAGGGCAGTAGAATTGTATCTACGTCGTTCGAGTGGGTGTCGCCGACGGGTGACATTATCCATATTGTCAATTACAGAGGCGAGTGGCAGAGTGGCGTGAGCTACGGCTATTATGACCAGGTGAGCCACGGCAACGGTGTGTGGCTGTGTACTAACATCAACGGCAGCACTACGGAGCCTAAGGAGGGCAATGCCGACTGGCAGCTGGTGATGAAGGCAGAGAAGGGAGAGAAGGGCGACGACGGTGTTGCTTATCAGGTGATGATAACGAGCGACACTGGCACGGTGATGATAAACGGATCGGGGAAAATGACGCTCAACGCTACGCTTCTGTGTAACGGCGAAGACATCAGTGACACTGTTGGCAACAGTGCATGGTTATGGTGGCGAAAGTCGGCCGACGCTGAAGACGATGCTGTATGGAATAGGCTGCATGAGAGCGTGGGGCGCTCGTGTCTTATCACACGTGATGATGTGGACAGACAGGCGCAATTCGGGTGTCGTGTGTACATATCAGACACGAAGAGTATTAATAGTAAATAATATAACTTTAATTCAAAAATAAGATTATGGCAAAAGTATTGGCTAATGGTCAGATTACTATCGTTGACCTAAATGACGGCAAGGCCGTGCAGTGTTTCACTCAGTGCTCTAAGGGCGAGACTCAGATTTATACTCCCGACACGGGTGTGTACACTCCGAACTATTCGGCAAGTAGCCCTAACGTTATCACAGCCCGTGTCTACGTGACTGGCAATGCTACAGACCAGGCTCCGACCTCGGCTTGTACGGGATGGTCGTGGAAGGTGGATGGTGCGGCTGCTACCCCAGTGAGCGGCAAGTCGTATCAGCTTAACCTCACCGGCAACATCGCCAAGAACGGCAGCGTGAAGAACATCGAATGGTCGTGCAAATACACTGACCCAGAGACTAAGGCTACGACAACGTGCATCGGCTACAAGACGATTTCGCTGGCGAAGAGTGGCGGTGCGCTCCAGACTGTGCAGATTGAGACTCCCGACGGCAACACGTTCGACTCGACCAACAACACGAAGCAGCTGCGTGCCGTGGCGAAGTTCTTCCGTGGCAACGTGCAGGACACTTCTCTGACTTCTATGACTTGGGAGGTGCTGAATATCAGTGCCGGCACATGGAGCGCCGTGGCTTCGGGCAGCGTGAGCACTTCGGGTGGCGTGAGCACTCTGAACGTGAGTGCCAATGACGTGCTTAACTTCCAGACCTTCCGCTGTACTGTCAAGGATGGTGGTGATACCGCCAGCGCTATCGTCACGTTCTTCGATGCGAGCGACCCATACGTTGTGGAGGTGTACTCGCTGACGGGCGACAAGATTGTGAACGGTGCCCAGTCTACCGAGCTTTTCGCCCGTGTGTGGAAAGACGGCAAGGTGGTGGAGGATGGTGCTACGGTGAAGGCTGACAGCGACCATGCTTCAAGCTTCACGTACAAGTGGACGAAGTACAATGCCAGCGGTGTTGCTACCAACTGGAACGGTACGTCAAGTCCAGTAAGTGCTTCGACCAAGCCTTACGTCACCGTGGCTAACGCTGACGTGAGCGGCAGAGGTACATTTACTTGTGAGGTGTCTAAATAAGGGCACCTCACCCTTATTTTTTCTGTAAACTAAAAGATGAAAGTGTATGGCAACATTATTGGCGAGGGGTCAGATAACGATAGCGGCGATAAGGGATGGTAAGGATGGTGCGCAGGGCGAAAAGGGCGAGAAGGGCGACGCAGGCTTCAATTTTGCTAATGGCAAGTCGATGTACAAAGATTTGCTGTTTGATGATGGGTATAATGGTTGTAGTGTTTACAACAATCTTGCTAACGGCAACGTTAAGTTAAGCATCGTTTCTAAATCGTCAGACAATCCTTATAGTATCGCTAATAAAGAGCTTAAAATAGAGACTACGGGGGCTGCTACGCCTGGTCATGGCGGTTTATTGCAGAGAATAATGTCACGGGCGAACGCTGTGTTCGTACGCCGTGTTATTGCAAAAATCCCTAAAGGTTACACATTGAATAATGCAGAAAACGCAATGGGTACTAATTTTGTGTCGAAATGGTTGACCCCTAAAGTTGGCACTGGTGTCTTTACAGAATACATGTATATGTATCAGTGTGGTGCGAGTGGGTCTTTTTCCTCTGGAGGTTTTATGTATCTGTATGGTGGTGCAACTGCCACCGCCGACAAACCAGTGGTGTGGTATATAGCATCATGTGAGACTTATGATATTACTGCTGGCAGCTCTGCACAGATAAAGTCTACTGAGGTGATGTATGCTACATCTACTTCGGGCACTTCTGCTCCAACGAGTGGTTGGCAGAAGAATATCCCTACTGTTGCATCGGGTTCGTTCTTGTGGTCAAGGTTTACGGTTACATATATGGATGGCAGTAATGCTGTGTCATATAACGTGAGCAAGATGGGTGACCGTGGCCCTCAAGGAGCGACTGGCGCTGCTGGCAAGGATGCTGTGTCGGCTTCGTTTTCGCCTGCTGCTCTGACTTTCTCGGCTAAGACTGATAGCAACGGCAATGCTACGGCTGATACGACGAGTGGGAATACCGCCACAATCACGATGCTTGAGGGCAGCAGTAAGGTGACGGGTACTTACTCTATCACTTCGACTGTGGGTTGCACGGCTACAATATCGGGCAGCACTGTGACGGTGAAGAGCGTGGCTCATGACAATATTGACGGCAGGGCTATCAGCAGAACTTCTGCAAGCGTGACGGTGAAGTGCGTGTATAACAGCAAGATGTGCTATGTGGACCTGCCTATCAGCGTGAGCGTGAGCGCTGTGTGGGGTGGTCTGGTGACCTCGCAGAAGGGTTTGGAGTCGAAATATAATGAGGTGAGCAACAAGTACAATGCTCTGCCGCTGAAGACGCAGGGCGAACTGACGCAGTATACTTCGAGCATCAAGCAGTCTGCAAGAAATATATCACTAAAAGTAGGCGAGACCGTAGTGGGTAGACACAATCTGCTGACGGGTAGTGCATTTGAGCGAAAGACTGACTTCTGGCAAGGCAACGATTCATACATGCCCTATATCTCTGTGCTTAACAACTATAAGGGTTATAATTCAGCTGTGATAGAAGGTAAAAGCGGAACTAATCGTGGTGTTGACTTTATTCTTGTTAAGGTAAACGCAGCGAGAAAGAATGTCGTTAGTGCAATGCTAAAATGCAGCGGAACGGTAAGCGATGGAGAATTTTATGCGTACATCTTACAACGCGACGGCAGTATGGCCGACTTAAACAAGAACCTTTCTATACCGTTATCGGCAGCTAAGAACATGATAGCTAACGAATGGATGCTTGCTGCCGAGACATTGACCCTTGACGCTAACACAGCGTACATAGATTGCGTTTTCCTCTATTACGGCACAAAGACAGCCTATATAGCCTGTCCGCAGATAGCCGAAGGCGAGGAATATGCGGGATACACACTCTCGGAACAAGACAGAGGGTACATAGGCGGAAACTTGTTAATCAACACCGATACCCTTGTTAAGCCAGACACCTTATCTATATACAACTCTGACCCTCTTGTTGTAGACAGTACGCATACATCCTTGTTGCAAGAAGGTGATGCGAACAAGTATGGCAGCTATGCTACATTGTATACTGACGCGACATCTGCCGAAGTAAACACAATACGTTGGAACTTGAAGGGAATGAACCTGATTAAACAGGGACAGATGTATATGCTGTCTTTTGTTGCTAAGGGTACGGGCAAGGTCTGTGCATTTCTTTATAATGACGGTACACCTCTTGTATCTACTGAGGCAAGCGGATTTACATCGAGCAACCAAAGTGCTGATGGAAATGCGTTAATAACGTTAACATCATCCTGGCAGCGATATTTTGTGTTTTGGCGAGTTGTAGGCGACAAGTTGCCTATATACGTATTGTTCCGCGCCATGAAAGGTAGCAAGCTGTATCTCTCGCAACCAAAATTGGAATATGGTGCTACAGTAACTGAGTATCGTGCCAAGAAGACAGACTATATAGAGGACAAGTCGATAGCTGGCAGTCTGCTTGATGCGGGCATTGACATCAATAGCAAAGAAATAATGCTCACGGCCGACAAGACGACCTTCAGGACTACCAAAGGCACTAAGGTAGCTATGTTCGACGAGGACGGACTGAACGCTCAACTTGTTAGGGCGCAGCGCCTACAAACCAAAGGTAAGAACGGAATAGAGGTAAGAATAGAGGATGGCATGGTGCAAATCTTCGGCGCAGCTGGTGTGGCTAATATCCGCTTCGGTCTTGACGATAATGGATATGCCACACTTGGCTATTACGACAATCACGGCAACCTGCTGTACGACCTTGGTCCGAAGGGAATTGTTAAACTTGACGTGTCAGATTCTACCATGACCCGTACCGCCTTTATCAATCTTGACGCGGCTGGACTTGTATCTCCTTACACGGAGAAGAAGAATGGCTACCTATGGATAACAGCCGATAATAACAACAAGTTCTTTGGCTTGCAGGGTAAGCCTAACGTCTATGTTAGAGTGAACCTTGGCGTAACGAAGAGTGTGGAGCTGTATCTGTATCGTGCACCTCGTTTAAATGGAGACGTAATATTAGACGAAAAATACAGATTGTCTAAGTCGCAAGCGGAGAAGGCGGACGGTTGTTACTTTACCAGTAATCAGGTACAAGTCACTGACGGTAACTTTACCAACCTTGCAAAAGGCACCTATCTACCTTGGGACGCACAGACCCGAGACAACACTAAATTAAGGCCAATTGGTGTTAAGTCGGTGCCTAAGTTGTCGGTTGGCGGTTTTATGACGCTTGGTACATCAGCTTTAGCAAGTACGTCGCAGCTAAAGGTTCTTAGCACTGTGTATGGTGGCGGTGTGTATGTGTTCCCTGATAATGGATTCGGAAATGTGGAAATAGATTAAAAAGTTGGACTTTATAAAACAAATAAAACTATGGCAGAAAAAACAGAGAAAAGGATTAAGGTGCTGCTTACACCGACTGGCTCGGAATGGGTGGCGGATAAGGAGTACAAGAGGCTTGACTACATCTCGAACGGCAAGGCGGTGTGGGTGAGCGTTAAGGTGGACGCTGCGACAGGCAAGAACGTGGGGCATCCGCTTACGGACACGGCGTGGTGGAACAAGTGCATCGACCTTAGCGAGGCGGAGAGCCTTGCGGCTGCTGCGACGGTGGCTGCTAACGCTGCTGCGACTACCGCCAACAATGCGGCTCAGGCGGCAATGGATGCCAAGAGGGCGGCGGAGGCTGCTGCAAGCGAGGCAAACATGGCTACGGTGGCTGCCAACGCCGCTACATCGGCGGCACAGGTTGCCACTGCTGCTGCTAACGGCGCTACCGCTGCTGCTGAGAAGGTGAACGCTGTGCTTGGCGACGATAACATACTGAAGGTGACGGACAGAAATGGAGTCGAGAAATCGTTGGAGCTGATGTCGCAGGCTGCAGCAACAGAGATGGCGAAGCAGGTGAAGCAGAACACAGCGGATATAGCGGGCGTGCAGAAACGTCTTGATATGTTCGGGGATGCTTACGTAGGATTTGCCCGTGTGTCGGGCGATGCCGACCCAAAACCTTCGCAGACCTACATCTACGGCACACGCCAGCTGGTGCGCGAGATTGGCAAGCACATGAAGATAGGCACCGTAAAGCGTGTGGATAACGAAGCTGTGTTGCAGCATGAGGGTGCGCCTGGACGCATAACCAAGGCAAGCAACGGCGAGGCAATGGCTGTTGATGGCTCGGAGGGTGACTTGTTGGTATATACCGACATTCCTCTGCATCTTATCAAGGCTAACGAGACTGTCGAAGGACAGGAAATGAGCTGTATGGGCGTAGGTGTAGTGCCTTGCTACTGGATGGGGCATGCAGCCAAGCGACTGGAGCCATTTGCCTTTGCTCCATTCTACACCGTCAATGCAAAGATATTCGACGATGAGCGTTCGTGTGCACATTGTATTATCTCTGACGCTGTAGCTGGTACATCTTATACGCTTAACGGATTCGTAAAAGAGTCGTTCCGTCCAAATGCGAATGGTTATTACAGCGCGGGTATCTCGTCATTGGGCTCGATACATAATGCACAGGCTAAGAACGCCGACTCTAACACCAACCGTCCGTACATGGGAGGCTACTATGAGTTCTACGAGCTGTGGATGATGATGATGTACATTGAGTGCGGCACGCTCAACACTACCGACCTCTACAGCATGGGCGTAGGTTTGATTACAGCCGACTCGGCAAGAGCCGACACTTGGAACAACGAGCGCATTGCTGCAAACTCGGGTATAAAGATGATAGCGGCAGACGGCACGGTAGCAGGCTATGATGCACTGATGTCGCAGAGCATGCGCAAGGGAGCAGACGGCAAGGTGGACTATAACCTCTCGGCAGTAGTGGGCAAAGGATATTACAGTGCGACTAAGTGCGGCGAGGCATTGATGGTGCTCGACGGTATAACTAAGGCAGGATTGCAGAGCAAGGTAGGCTCGTCTACTAATGTGTTCTATTTTGACGAGACGAACAATCTGGTGTGCTCTACATCTATCAATCTTGACACAGGCGAGGGCATGACACCTAACAAGCGATACTTCGTTGTGCGTGACGTGCCTAACTGCCAGGGTATCGGCGAGGGAGTGCTCACGGCTGTAGTAAATACTTATGCCAAGTTCTCTGTAGCCGACAGTATATATACAGGCAGCACCGACCTTACGGGAGGCACGGTAATATACAAGTTCTCGCATTCGGTGTACCGTGGCATGAGTATTCCGATGGACGGTGCATTCATGCAGCTGTGTGGTGCACATTATATGTCTGGACGTACAGCTGATGATACTGTCTACGGCAAGTTCTGTTGTGCCGAAAAGTGGCAGGACATGGCACCGTTGACAAACGACACTGCCTATGGCGATATTGGCACTGAGTTCAACATTCTAAGGGGATTGAACAACGTGAAAAGCGTCAGTGGTAAATCAGGATGGGTAAGCAAGGCTGACTATTCTTTGTCGCTGTTCTGCTTTACCGAGCACAGTGGCGGTATGCACACTAAGGAGTGCCGCTATACTTGGAACGGTAATACACTATGGGGCTATGGTGACAGCAATACAGGTCTGCCCGCTACAGGTAAGGAGGGCGTAAAGGCTCTCGTTGTCGGGTGCTATGCGAACGGTGGCAGTGCGTCGGCTTGTACCGCTTATTGCGTCATTGGCGTTAGCTATGACGACTGGAATTACGCTGGGGCTTTGGCTGTCCCTCAGCTTAAATTCAAGCAATAAAAAGGCAGCATAAACAAAAAGCTGTCGGCCGTAAGACAACAAGCCTTGAGCAACGCCACAAGCTGAGGGGCGGCGGCTGTTAGCCGCCCCGACTGGCGCCTTGTGGAGCTGGCAAATAATCAATAAACTTCAAGTATTTCTAAAAACAAAAATATTATGACTCTCATCGGACAGAAAAATAACGACATAGCGAAGCAGCCATCATCGGAGAATGGGGTGATGTACGGCTGTCCGGTGGGTGCGTCTTGTCATGAAGCACACGGTAAGCTCTCTCCTGCGGTGGACGGCAATGTGCCGACCGAGCCGTGTGTGACGGTTGACAAAGACAAAAGCGTGGGTAAGGAAAAGGCTCTCGTTGTCGGGTGCAATGCGAACAATGGCAATGCGTCGGCTTGTACCGCTAATTGCAACAATGGCGTTAGCAATGACAACTGGAATTACGCTGGGGCTTTGGCTGTCAATCAGGTAGAAGATAGCAGGAAACACCTTACAACGCGACCAACAAGGTTAAACATAGCGAACACCCATACCGCCACTGGTGGGTATGGATTGGTAGACTGCCGCTCATTGCCGTTTTGGGGCGAGAGCACGGAGGCAGACGGCACTATCGGGGATGGTGCCAAACCGATGAAGGCTACCCATGAGGGAAATATCCTCGATGAATTGAAGACAGCGAATCATAAGAAGAAGCTGAGAAACTTGAAGAGATTTTTGACAGACCCTGTGATTGTGCGCATGGGTGTAGACAGATGCCTGGAGAGGGCAAGCGACTCGCCCGAAGTGCGCAAGATTGAAAACAACAAGGAATACGTGATACAGCGCATAATACGTGAGCTTACCGACGAGACCTACAGATGTCAACCTACCGTGCGTCGCATCATCGAGAAGAAAGGCAAGGGCGACAAAAACCGCAATGCCGACATATACACGGTGTATGACAGATGTGTGCAAAACGTGCTGCTGATAGTGATAAAGGAGAAACTAACAAACATCATTTCGCCTTATTGCTATTCGGGCATTGAAGGCAGAAGTCTGTGGAGCAACGACAAGCGCGGGTGTATGGTGAACCGAATACGTACATACGTAAAGAACCATCTCGATGCGAGCGCAGGACTGACGGACATACGTCATTTCTACGAGACATTGAAATCGAAGGTGGTGCTTGGCGTAGCGTTTGAGACTATCACTTGCCCGTTTACACGCCGACTGCTGTGCGACATACTGTTGCAGCACGAGACGCTCGTTATTGGTGGCACGCTGTCGCAGATACTCGCTATGCTTACGTTGACGGAAATGGATAACGAATTGACAAGACGCTTTAATCCGCAAATCTATGGTGGCTTTGGTGACAACCGTATCATCATGGACGATGATAGAGAGAAGGTGTTGAAAGCTGTGCATTGGGAAAGGAGTTATCTTGAAGGTAGGTATGGCATGGAGATGAAGGGCGACTATCAGGTGGTGCGTGTAAAGAATGGCTTTATGTTTTGCAAGCAACACTTTAAAGGGTCGTTTGTGAACGTTAGGTCGGAGCTTAGACGCAGGGCTATACGTGCAGCAGGCAGAGGAAGACAGAACTATGCCGGCTATCACGGAATGTTGATGAAGACGGACAGCAGAAGACTGATACAACTTATAAAAAATGATATTAGACAATTAAAAAGGATGAAGAATCAAAAAGGTATGTCGGTACGCCCTATGGTTGGCGACAATATCAAACTGGATAAGGTAGAGGGTATGCAGATTGTCATTACCGACTATTCGGTACGTCAGAACCATAAGGACAGTGAGTTCTTCGTTCGCTTTCAGTTTGTGGCAATAGGCGATGATGGCAGCAAGCATCTGTATGTCACCAATAACGGCAGCTACGAGATAAAGGAGTTCTTCAAGCTTGCTGAGGAAGGCAAGGTGAAAATTCCGTTGAAAACGAAGATATGCGCAGAGGGCAAGTCGTTTTACTTCGAGGGGTATCACACTACGAGTCAGGAGGCATGCGAACTGATATGCGCTAAGTTGGGAATATAGAGTTAGGAATTGGTCGCCTTTGGTGATTTTGAGTTATTGTATTTTGAATTAACTTTTTTATTATGGAAATGACAAGAATGATTTTTGAGCAGAAACAGCCGAAGGTGGTTGTCTGCAAGAGTGGCAGGGCTATGATTGCCCTTAACGAGCAGGTCGTGAAGTCTGTGGAGAGCGTACCTGTGGGTATGACCGACGAGGGTGAAATGCGCTACGAGGAGCGAGAGAAGGAGCAGTATGCGTATGATGTGTGCTGGCTTGAGAATGTTGGTACAGAAGCCGACGTGCTCAACTCGGCTAAAGAATCTGTGCTCGCCGCTGTTGAAGCCTACGACACATCATCTGCCGTTAACGGCTTTATCCTCAACGGACAGCGCGTGTGGCTGGACAAGGCTACTCGTGTAGGTCTGATGAACTCTACTTCGATAGCTAAGGCGATGGGACAGCCTACTACTACGTTGTGGCTTGGCGATGCGAAGTTGGTGGTGGAGTGCGACAAGGCGATACAGTTGCTGTCGGCGCTGGAGATGTATGCCCTGAAGTGTTTTAATGTGACGGCTGCGCACAAGAAGGCGGTAGCGGAAATGAGCACTGTTGAGGAGGTGCTTGGGTATGACTATACCGCAGGCTATCCCAAGATGTTGGAAATGAGAATTTAAGTGAAAAACGAAAAGGGAAAAGTGAAAAATCCGATAGTTAAGAGAGCACATGGATTTTTCACTCTTCACTTTTAACTTTTAACTTCAAGAATATGGTAGTATTGAGTTTTATTGCGGCATTGCTGATGTTTGCTATGCTGTGTTTAGTGATAGATGATAAAAAGGAGACACCTGAGATGATGAGCAGCATCTACTACATGCTTGGCAAGAGAGGTTGGGTGTTTCAGTTGGTGATGATACTGTTCGGCATGCTGATGATGATATGCTTGCTCGACAGCGGATTGGGCGAGCAAAGCCTGGCGTTCCTCGCTTGTGCCGGACTGATGTTCGTGGGAGCTGCGCCAAGGTTTCTGGAGCAAGGCGAGAAAGCAGTGCATAAGGGTGCTGCTATCGTGTCGGCTGTGGCGAGTGTAGGCTGGTGCTTGACGGTGGACTGGAGAATTGTGCTTGCCTTCTTGGCTTGGTACGGCGTGTATTGGGTAGGCAGAAACAAGGACAGCAAGCCTTGGTTAACGGCTGAGTTTACGGCTTTATTGTTGGTTATGGTTACGTATTGGTGTAATGTATTGGTGTAACATGTAAAAAACAGAATTGAATTATGGCAATTATTGAGACTATAGATGTGCTGAGCTTGCCCACAACGGACAAGGTGCAGACGGGTGACACGTTGCTCTTGATACGCCCTAAAGCGGACGGCACGCAAGAATGCTATCGTGTCGAGGGTAAAGACTTCAGAGGCGAGGACGCTTATGACGTGGCCAAGGCAGGAGGATATGCAGGCACGAGAGGCGAATGGGAGGAGCAGATAAGGCGTGTAAGCAAAGTGGATATTGGATTTGAATCCGATAATGGCGAACTTGTTATTAGTTATTAAAACAGATCGATATGAAAAAGATAGTAAGAGGTAACGATTTTACGATGAGAGTGCCGGTAAGGAAGATTGTGGGCGGAGAGGTGGAGAAGTTTCCATTGCCTGCTTGCGAGGAGGTGGAGGTGAACCTTGTTAATGCTTTCCGCCGCAGAAGAATGGCGCATACGATAGGTGTAGAGGACGACTCGCTGCTTGAGGTGAGGGTGCATAGCTCGGAGATGGCTCTGGGTGCGTATGCGCTTGAGGTGAAGGGTAAGTTGTTCGGCTGCTCGTGGCGAAGCAATGAGTATGAGCAGATAATGCTTGTTGACAACAATGCCCAGAGTGACACGGTGTTTGAGCCACAGGAGGGTGAGGACTCGGTGGAAATGGACACGGCTGTTGTGGTGCTGCCTCCTACCGTGGATCTAACCAATCTGATTACAGATGCGCATGAGGCAACGAAGAAGGCGAATGCGGCTACGGACAGAGCCAACGCTTCGGCTGACAAGGCTGACAAGGCTGCTGCGGAAGCAAAGAAAACGGCTGACGCTGCTGCAAGCGAGGCGAAGGCTACTGCGGACGCTGCTGCTGCCGAGGCGAAGAAAACGGCTAATGACGCTGCAGAACTGGCTATTACTACTGCCAATAATGCCGCGAGCAAGGCTGAACAGAGAACGACCGCTGCCATTGCCGAAATGACTAAGCAGACGGACGCTACGCTTGCTGAAGTTACGCAACAGACAACGGACGCTATTGCTGATGTTAAGCAACAGACAGATACTGCTATTGCCGACGTGAAGCAACAGACTGCAGATGCTATTGCCAAGAGCGATAAGGCTACGACCGATGCTGTGGCTAAAGCTGCCAAGGCTACGGCTGACGCTGTAAAGGCTAAAGCGGATGCGGACACGGCTGCGGACAGGGCTAATACGGCTGCAGAAAGATGCGAGAGCGTGAACGTAGATTTTGATGCGGAGAGAGGAGAACTGGTGATTGTAAGTGAATAGTGAAAAGGGAAAAATCCAATAGCTTTTAAGAGTAAAAAAGTAAAAGGGTAAAAAAGTAAAAGGGTTTAATTATGAAAGCAAGTGACATTTTGATTGACAAACTGAAGCAGTTTGAGGGGTATCGGGCTAAGGCGTACCGATGCCCTGCTGGGGTGTGGACGTGTGGGTATGGGCATACCAAGGGTGTAACGGCTCGCACGGTGTGCGACAAGGCGAAGGCTCTTGCATGGCTAAGGTCTGACCTTGCGCCTATCGAGAATTTTCTTTCAGCCATTCCAGAGGTGACGAAGACGCAAGGACGCTTTGACGCTTGTGCTGACTTCTGCTTTAATCTTGGTACGGGTGCCTTCCGTGGCTCTACGCTCTTCAAGCTGATACAGAAGAAGGCTTCGGTGGCAGCTATTCAGGCGGAGTTCTTGAAGTGGATTTACGCGGGTGGCAGACCGATGGAAGGGTTGAAAATGAGAAGACGGTGGGAAGCAGGCCGCTTTGCGGAATGAAGTTAAGTGAAAAACGAAGAGTGAAGAGCGAGGTTAAGTGAAAAATGAAGAGTGAAAAGTGAAGAATCCAATAGTTAAGAGAGCACATGGATTCTTCACTCTTCGTTCTTCACTCTTCACTTTAAAAATCAATTGTTATGGAGAATGTTATTACAAAGATTGTGGATAAGGTGGGTAGCGATAAGGTGATGCACGTGGAGACGTGTGCGCTTATAGCTGTAGTGGCGAAACGATGCTCGGGCAGTGTGGCGATAGGTGCTGCTGTTGCTCTGGGTGTAGGATTGCTTAAGGAGCTGTATGATGTTGCTACGGGAGAGGAGTTTGACTGGATGGACGTGGCGGCAGATGCTGTGGGAGCGGTAATTGGAGCAAGCATTTAAAAGTAAAAAAGTAAAAGAGTAAAAAGGTAAAAGAGGGCTTTTAAGGGTAAAAAAGTAAAAGAGTAAAAAATAAGGCTGCTGTCCTCACGGATAGCAGCCTTTAAGTTTTTAACATTTTAAATACTTTACAGAATATGTATTATTCTAATAAAATACTTTTGCAAAGGTACAACAAAAAGGCGAGACTACAAAAGTGGTTCGCTTTTTTGTGTCGCTCTTGTTGCTTATTCGCCAGGTACAGTGAAGTCTATCCACTTCAAGTTTGGGAAGTATTGCTTATAGTTGTCTTTGGTGATGTCCTGCTCCCAGTCGGTGCCGTCCATATACTCTATGCAGATACTGACGGGCAAGGCGTGCACCTTCTCCATTCCGATATAGGCTGCGTTAGCCACACGCTTATACTTCTTATTCGTGTCGAAAGGACCGGTTGCCGACACCTTGCGCAACTGAAGGTTGGGTGTCATGCCTACTGACACGTCGCCAACCTCGTTTACGGCACACCACTCCACCTTGACATACTTCACCTTCTTCTCTCCGTCGCACGTAAACCCGATGTGCAGTGCTTTGGAAGTGTAGAGGATGGTAGGTTTCAACTTAAAGGTTGAGAACACCACTTGTGCATTTGCTGTATGGGCAACGAGCATCATTACCAACAGCATCATCATTCTAAAGATTTTCTTCATACTTTTATATTTTTATACGTTAGTACTTTCGTAGATTAATATTTTTCTGTCCCCATTCTCACTATGTCTGTTAAAAACAGACAGACAAGACCTATCGTTCCGACCGTCACAGTCATCACAATGCCGACCCCGAGATAGTATACAGCAACCTTACCACCCCCTACAGCTACATGCGCTCTCTCGTCACCGACGACCTCAAGGTCCTCCTCTCCGGCAACGACCTCACGGGTGGCGTGAAGCCTGGCGACTCCCCCACTGAAGGCAGCGGCGGTAGCCTGGAGCTTGGAAGCAACGGCACTATAGAGGCTTAAAGGTCGCCAAAACCATAAGGCTTCGCTATTTCCCTCGTTAGCCACACGGCTTTCCGTGGATTTTTTATTCCTCGGGCAGGAGCACCACACCGACACGAACCTTTGCGCCACAATGAGGACAGAAGGTGGTGGTTTTGATTGTAGGCTGTGTGTCGGGGAGTTGAATAGCGGTATCGTTAATGTCGAGAACATCCGTATCACTTGAATCGGAATCTTTTTCTTGCGTCTGCCCCGTTGTGTTCGGGTTGTTTTCTTCCGTAACGTCTGATGCGTCCAAGGAATCTGATTCGTCTAATATCGTTGAGTTCGTATTTTCTTTTTCTTTGTCTTCATCCAAATCGTAGAAGAACTCGCGAGGGTCAACGCCCAAGCCCTTTGCTAAGGCAAGTAGTGTGCTTGTCTTAGGATTGTTTCCTATACTTTTCTTTATATTCTGCTGTGCCACACCAGTGGCTTCGGCAGCTTTAACAAGAGTGATGTCGTGCTCGTTGAGATAACGCAGCACATCAAGTACTATATTCATAATTATTATATTTTTGTATTATCCGTGTGCAAAGATAATACTTTCCTATTTTTTCTGCAAGAAAAATTCAACAAATCTAATATTTTTGCATTGTTTTAGTAGGTTTTTCTTCAGAGATCGCCCTTTCGTTGCGTTTTTGGAGTAGAAACGGTTGAATTTGAGCGTATTTTGTACTTTCTGAATTATTTTTTCACCCCTATAAAAGGTTAATAATCAACGCTTTAACCGACATATAGACCTGTAAAAGACATCCCAAAAGGGACATCTAAATAATTGATAATTAGAGCAATCACTATCTTCAATCTTGCCTTGCAACTTCGATTCACACGCAAGACTGCCCACCGCGCTGAGGAGCCTCGTGGCGTGCCCGTCTGGGCTGGCGGCTGCATATATGCCACCGAGGACACCAGACACCACCGAGGGCATCAGGGAGGACACCACCGCCCGCGCCTGATGGTCCACCA
>ERZ1034678.432-NODE-432-length-23528-cov-41.905551_pt1 | contig 23528 bp, 16 predicted proteins | sample MGYA00520640_ERZ1034678 | MGnify/ENA primary metagenome ERZ1034678 (study PRJEB33766, sample SAMN09781767) | gut metagenome | biome: gut microbiome | host: Homo sapiens | place: Madagascar | study: EMG produced TPA metagenomics assembly of the PRJNA485056 data...
AGTTAAAAATCTATTAAAACGTCACGTATTTCAAGAAAAAGCTATACTTTTGCACACGAAAACAGAAACAACAATAAAAATAAAAGAAATAAAAGATTAACAGATGAAAAAGTTTAGAGCAGCCGTAGTAGGTTACGGCAACATCGGTAAGTTTACAGTAGAAGCTCTCGAAGCAGCTCCTGATTTCGAGATCGCAGGTATCGTTCGTCGCCAGGGTGCTAAGGACAAACCAGCTGAGTTGGCTAACTATGAGGTAGTAGATGACATCACCAAGTTAAAGGATGTAGATGTTGCTATCCTCGCAACTCCTACCCGTTCTTGCCCTGAGTATGCAGAGAAGATCGTTGCACTCGGCATCAACACCGTAGATAGCTTCGATATCCACACCAGCATCCTTGACTATCGCACCAAGCAGATGGAGAACTGCAAGAAGGCTGGCAAGGTAAGCGTTATCTCTGCCGGTTGGGATCCAGGTTCAGACTCTATCGTACGTGTATTGATGGAAAGTCTGGCTCCAAAGGGATTGACCTATACCAACTTCGGTCCTGGTATGAGCATGGGACACTCTGTTTGCGTTCGTAGCAAGAAGGGCGTCAAGGAAGCACTCTCTGTTACTATCCCATTGGGCGAGGGTATCCACCGCCGTATGGTTTATGTAGAGTTGGAGGAAGGTGCCAAGCTTGAGGATGTTACAGCAGAGATCAAGGCTGACCCATACTTCGCTCATGATGAGACTCACGTATTCGCCGTAGCATCAGTAGATGATGTAAAGGATATGGGTCATGGTGTGAACCTCGTTCGCAAGGGTGTATCTGGCAAGACTCAGAACCAGCGTTTCGAGTTCAACATGAGCATCAACAACCCAGCCCTCACCGCTCAGGTATTGGTTAACGTAGCTCGTGCTTCATTCCGTCTGCAGCCAGGTTGCTACACCATGCCAGAGATTCCAGTTATCGATATGTTGCCAGGAACCCGTGAGGAAATCGTAGCTACACTCGTGTAAATATAAATCAAATATATCCCAAACTCGCCGGATGATTTTTCGTCATCCAGCGAGTTTTTTTGAAAGTTCAAGATTATGAAAGTACAATTTAGAAAGACATTCATAACTTGTTGCTTACTCTTTACTACAACAGTTATCTCTGCCCAGCAAATGTTACCAGCTGATGTTCCTACACCAAACACAGCTTCATTAGGTCGTTTTGGGGATGTACCCGTTTCTTATTATACAGGGCGTCCCCAAGTTGGTGTCCCCATCTATACGTTAAAAGTTAGAGACTATTCTCTCCCTGTTTCTTTGTCATATGATACAGGGGGTGTGTTGGTCAACAGTCTGCCTAGTTGGGTTGGACAAAATTGGACTCTTAATACTGGTGGTGTAATTACCAGAACAGTACAGGGACGTTATGACGAATGGATATGTCCGAAGCAAATGAATTTGGATTATTATAAAAATTATTACCAATCTCTAGGTATGCTGCCACAATTAATCAGCCAAAAGGACAATGATTATGCCAATCTAAAGAAAGCGGTCACCTATGATACTTATGACTTAGCCCCAGATATATTTACCTTCAATTTTTGTGGCAAAACAGGTAAGTTCTTTTTGGATAACAATGGCAATTGGAAAGTTCTGTCTAATGAAAACCTAGAAATACTTTTTGATTACAACAATGCAGACAACTTTATTACCCCTCTATTTTCCATTTACCCATACAAGCAAGCTATTGATAAAAATCAGCGTAAGACCATCAAAGGTTTCAAAATTCGTGATGCTGAAGGGTACACTTATGAATTTGGCATGAAACTCAATGCCATAGAGTTTTCTACCAGCATTTGGCACATGAGCCAAAATGAACAAAATGAATCCTGGCATGCCATGAGCTGGTATCTGACAAAAATTTCGGATAGAAATGGAAATGAATTAGTAACATTCGATTATACTAGAGGCGCCTATATTATTCAAGCATACAATTCATATGAATATAATCATGTGACAGAAAAAGCTTCATGGGGTTGGTATGGACATTATGGGCAAGAATATGCTGGCGCAAATTCCTATTTTCCTTATGGTTTAACGATTAGTTCACCTGTTTATCTTTATGATATCAATGGAGCTAATGGTATCAACATTCATTTTAGCTCAAGCTATGACACCCAACTTCTGACCGAATACATGTACAAGGATTTGTATCGAAAAGGGGGAAGTATTGATGGTTTGTATAACTTGCTGTCCAGTATGGTGAGTGACTGGGGATCAACCAATGGCTCCTATCGTGAAGGAGCTTTTTATTATTTACAATCAGACAATGACAGCCTTTCTCGTTATAGATACACACCGAATGAAGATAACAAGTTGGATATTTTAAGATACACCAGGATTAAACATCTCAACTCTATTACGATAAATTCTAGGATTCAGGTGGTTGGTTCCACATACACACTTGGCTATCGCTTTCGTTATGGCTACACAAACAATCACATGTATTTGGATAGCATTCAAATTCAAAATCGTGCTATACACTATTCTTCACAAACGGGTACTATAGGTTATTACCGATTTAAGTATATAGACAAAGACAGTTTGCCAGAAAGCTATCTAACTACGGCAATAGACCATTGGGGATATTATAACGGCAAACCTTATAGCATTCCAGCAAAGCGTAATTTCTCTTCTTTTAAAACAAGTAGAGACCCGAACTTCACTTATGCGAAATGTGGCTCACTTTCTGAGATTCAATACCCAACAGGTGGTGTTAGTTCATTTGAGTATGAGGAAAACACCTATAGTTTCTATCAATCCGATGACAGACAATCGGTAGTCGCAGAAAATGGATTTGGTGGTGGATTGAGAATCAAATCAATCACAGAATATGATTCTCCTTCACATAATACGATGCTCAAAAAGCGTACTTTCGAATATGATACCCCAGGAACAAATACATCGAGTGGAGAATTGTTTGCTACCCCAAAATATTATTGGTCAAAATGGAATGCATGGTGTATTGACAATAATGCTAAACATGAGGTAGAGACATTCAGAACATCCTCCATCATTCCTTTGTCCAATTCTTTCGGTCCAAGTTTGGGCTACAGTTATGTTACAGAAAAAGTTTGGACCCCATCTTCTCCACAAGCGATAATGCAGAAAACGATATATCGCTTTTCAAATCTGTCTGATGCTGATATGAAAGATGAAAAGCCATATTTGGATTTTTCCAACAACCAGCCTTCACCTGAAAGCAGGTTCTCGGAAAGAGGATTCATGAGAGGAAAGTTATTGGAAGAAAATCGATACAACTCGAAAAATGCCTTGACGGAATCTGTAGCCTATCATTATAGGGACAAACGAGACATTGACAGTTTGTATACTCTTACATCCAACCTGTGTTATGGAAACAATGGCTGTTCCGCATCTTTCGGTTACTATGGAGGTGGAATCTATAAACTTTATTACCCTCAATATGACGCGATAGAAAAGGAAGTCACCTCATATGCATCGGGAAATGCCCCCAATGTAACAACGACCACAAAGTATATCAAGTTCGACACACTTCTTAAATTGAACTTTCCATATGCCCACATGACAAATGTCAGACTTCTATCATCTGAAGAGGACAGACGAGGAGACTATAATTTGGTTAAGTATTACAACTATGGAAGTTTTAGCGATAGCAGTCTCATTGCCCGTCTCCACAATGAACAATTCTACCTTGTTCCACAAGAAGAGGAGGTGAGATGTAAAGGAAGATTTGTACACACCAAATCCACCATCTTTGAGGAAATAGGCAAAAAGCTAATAGTTCCTGCCCATGAGGTAATACAGTATCCGTCTGGTCAAAAAGATACATTGGTAACTTATGGGAATTATACTTCCACGGGGCGTCCACAAATAATCAAAGAGTTGGGAAAACCGAAAATGTACTTGCGTTGGGGATTTCATGACAACTATCTCATGATGAAAGGTATGAGCTACATACCACTAAGTTTCACTGACAAAGAGGTGTTTGACGAAACAAAATGTTTGGAGAAAGAAAGAGCATATATTAGAAGCTATGGCAACATCATGGGGTATGTATATCATCCATTTTTGGGTGTTGTCGATATAATATCCCCCAATGGATATGTCAAAAAATATAGTTATGACTCGATAGGAAGACTTAACAAAGTCTATGACCTTGATGGAAAATTATTAGAAACAATGGATTATAATTATCGTTTAAAATGAAACTGTATTATATGATACTCGCCTTGCTGCTAGTTCCTTGGACAGCAAAGGCACAAAACAAGAATGCCAACTATGTCGTTACGAGACAAGTCATAGGAACCAAGGATACGTTGACCAGCATCGAGTATTTCGATGGATTGGGCAGGAGTAGCGAGGTGGTGAAAAAGGGCTATTCTGGGGCTGGCGATAAAGACTTGGTTTCCTTGACTGAGTATGATGGCATGGGGTATGAGCAGCGAGCATGGAACCCTACCCCTTTCCCCCATACAGGCAATGTTATAGATGCCGATATTTTCAAAGCAACAGCCAAGAGCGCATATGCCGACCAGGCACCATTCGCAGAATATGAGTATGACAAGACTTCTGATAACCAGATTGTGAGCAAACTGGGACCAGGATATGCTTGGCATCAAAGCAAGAAGGCGAGAACAGTAGAGTATGGTGGTGTAGCTTCCATGAAATACCCATTTTTCACGCTTTCCTCAGACAAGCAGAAATTTTCATTCAGCAGGAATTACTTTACAACTACTCTGTCTATGGTAAAGGTCACAGATGAAGATGGTATAACAACCAAAAAGTACTACGACCTCTATGGTCATCTTGCCATGGAGGAGCAAGGAGATGGAAATATCACTTTCTATCTGTATGACAGATACGGAAATCTCATATACGTCTTGCCCCCTGCTGCATACAACAACTGCTTGACCAAAGGTAAGATTTACAACATTGAGACAGACGAGAACTTACAGAAGTATGCTTACTTCTATCGTTATGATGGCAAGAATAGGTGTGTAGAGAAGAAACTGCCCGGCAGCGAACCGACCAAGATGATATATGACAAGGAAAACAGAATGATATTCAAGCAAGATGGCAATCAAAGAGCTTATAAAGAATGGCTCTTTGTACTCTATGATTCATACGGTAGACCAACTGTCAGAGGCGTATGTAAGGATGCTGACAAGATAAACATTTCCAACATCCAAGTAGCAAGTTCCTTCTCTTCCAAAGGAAAGTATGATATGTACAATGCCAATATTACTCTAGATGTAAAAGAACTCCTGAAAGCGAATTATTATGACAATTATGCATTTCTAGGGAAGGACTCTCTGTATAATTACCAATTGCAGAATGGTTATGACAGAGATATCAGCCATGATGGAAACAAGGTAACGACCAGAGGCTTGCTAACTGGTTGCAGAACATATGTGCTGCCATCATCCAACACGAGGTTTGTAACTTTGGACTACCATACGCAAGCCTTCTATTACAACACCAAAGGAGAGGTCGTACAAATCCACAAAGACAATGGCATCGGTGGAATCGATGACATTTATTATCACCGCAACCCCTATACTGGCAGCATCTTGCAGGAGAAGACCGTGCACAACAGAAATAATATGAGGTCAAATACCGCCAGCAATACAATAGAAACCGTCATCAAGCGTTATACTTATGACAAGAATGGAAGATTGGACTCTATGATGTACAAGTTGAACAACAATGATGAGTTTCTCGTAAAGCACTGCGAGTATGATGATTTGGGGCGTGTCGCCAAAACCACGTCCCATGCGGATGCATTGTCTACCAACTATACATACAATGTAAGGGGGCAACTCACCTCCACCACGAACCAATTGACAGAGCAACATATTTATTACAACACATCTTATAAGGGTCAGAACACCTTGGCATACAATGGTGACATCTCTGCCTATGAGTGGAAAGGTTATAAAGATGGAGAATGGGACACGGAGTCTTATTCCTATGACTATGATGAGCAAAACAGACTCAGCTCTGCCTATTCACTTTCTCAGAACGGTTCCGAGAAAGCCATGCTAGGTCAGCATGACACTCACTATGAGTATGACCTCATGGGCAATATCACGAACATCACCCGCAAGGGTGTAAACTGGGATGATGAGGAAGAGGGCTACAGGGATGATGCGACTTTGGAATATGATGGTAACCAGTTGGTACATATAAGCAACAAAGGCTATAAGGACAGCAGCAGCGATACCCAGATTGCAGATCGTGAATATAGCAATGCCACTGAATTCCAATATGATGCCAATGGCAATATGACAAGAAACTTAAACAAAGGAATCCTCAAGATAAAGTATAATGTCCTGAACTTGCCGGAGTATATCTATATGAAAAACAACCAATACCAGCATAATATATATGATGGGGATGGAAACAAGCTCTCTTCAGAGATACACACCTGCAAATATAATATCACCATTCCTGAAAGCGGTAGTATTGAAGGAGACTTGGATACTCTTTCCATAAAGCAGAATATATTGTCAAGGGATTATCCAGAAACAACCCATTACTGTGGGGATTTTATCTATAAGACACAGTTAGTTGATTCTTCAAAACCATGGACGGATAATGCTGAAGCCTATGCTATGGGGAATCAGTACACCACCAAGTTAGTTTTGTCTCGCATAAATTTCGAAGAAGGATATATTGTGCCCAATACGACCAAGAATCAAGTTTATGATTATATAAAGGATTATCTGGGCAATGTTCGTTTTGTCGAACAGAATGGTCATGTAGACGAAACTAACAATTATTACCCATTTGGAGGTTTTTACAAGGAAGACAATAACAACAATAGCCAAAGATGGAAGTTTGGAGGTAAAGAACTTGATAGAACTGTAGACCAATATTATTGGGGATTTCGCATTTACGATCCTACAGTAGGTGGTTTTACAACTGTAGACCCAATGTGTGAGTTGAATTATGCCATGACCCCATATTCCTTCTCAAACAACAATCCTGCGAATTATACCGATTTGTTTGGCTTGAAGACCTATGCTTGGGATGACTTTGTAAAACATTGGCAAGACTTTGATGTAAACAATGATGATGTAGAATTGCCCAATGTTTATTGCATAACCAGCAAGCCTGATAATCAAGATAGATTTTTTGGAGAAACTTCGGATGGTCTGGGACGTTTGGATGGCTTTGCTATTTTTTCGAAAGAATTAGACAATAGTTTTGGTGGAAGCAACTTAAGTAAACCACTTTATGAGATGAACAAATATGTCAAGTACAATTACCCGATTTTGAGTAAAAGACTTCAACTGTCTAGATTTCATCCAAATGATATATATAAGGGTATTACCAAAGGTTTAAATCAAGTAACTAAATATACAAAATATGCAGGGTGGGCCTCTACTGGAATGACTATGATAAAAATAGCTTCAACAGGAAATTTAGAATTGACAGATGCTTGGGACACCGCTATTCCTATTGTCCTTTCATGGATACCTGGGTATGGCTGGGCTATAGCTGGAGGCTATCTGTTATTAGACACTGGCGTTAAAATCTGTACAGGAAAAGATATAGGTGAACATGTTAGTGACTTCACTAGAGAGCAATATGGTTACGACACCTTTGATTTTAAAAACAAAACATTAATAAATGGAACTTTAAAATAATAAAATTATGATATTAGATTATTTGATATATCGCTTTTATAAGGCGTATTGTAAGTATAAGAAAGAAGGAGATCCTTTTACCAGAAGCAAAGGATGTCTCTTAGCAACCTTACAGATTGTAATAATACCAGTTGGCATCAATACTGCTTTTTGGTATCATCCCGATCCTTCTATATTTAACATAATTCCTTATGCTCTTATCAATCTTTGTATGTATATGTATATACGTAAAAGATATACTCGAAACAGATTAAAAGGTATTGTTGCAAAATATGACATGTCTATCCAACACCAATTTCCAATGTGGATTATTTGGATTTTTGTAGCATTTTCTACATTTTTCGGATTGGTTCTAGCTGCATTAGTAAGTTATTATATAGTTAGACCATTGTCTGATTGGATAAATTAAATGATTTAAGACATAATGTGATATGAAATATATTATAATGTTTTTGGCCTTTGTGTATGCATTGTCTTTACATGCGCAAAATGAATACAGAATAAAGGATAACTTGCATACTCAGCAAGTATCCTATATGTATTTTAATCAGATGGAAGGAAATAAATTGGTATGGAACATGAATGACTGTAAAGTTCTCAATGCCGACTATTCTGTTAAGTTTGTCGCCAACAGAGATTCTTTCTTCCATGCCCCCTTATCTCGTTTGGAGGCAGGGACGAATTATCGCTATGACATCCATGACAATACAATGTTCTTGAAAGGATTCAAAAACAAGACTACTCGTGTCAAGTATGACATTCCGATTGCAACCATGCGCTTGCCTTTGGCATATAGCGATGAGTTACAAGGAGTGTATAGCGGAAAGGGAGAAGACATCATGGAGCATTGTGTTAGAATTTTTGGTAATTACCATACAAAGGTTTGTGGAAAGGGAACTCTCGTCACTCTTGATGGAGACTCCTTGCAAAATACTTTGCTAGTTCATTCTCAACGAACGATATCAAGTACATTCTCCAGTCTTCAGAAGCTGTTGTCCCAATATGGTACGCTAGACAGTATTCCATCGCTATCCCCTGATTCGATGCCTGAAATCGTAAAGAATGATAGTGATAAGCTCATCATGGATACTTACAGTTGGTTTGCCCCTGGGTATCGTTATGCAGTCTTGGAGACAATCAAGATATATCAGGCATTACCACCAAACGCTCCGATATTGCAAACAGCTTTTTATAATGCAATAGATGACCAAGCCAACCTTTTTGATGATGAAGAGAACGCAGCTATCAGAAGAGCTATTCTCAAAAATGATTCTCCGTATCTTTATGCTTCTGAGCGAATGGGGCAGGCTGGCACATCCATAATATGCCTTAACGACAAAATTAGGGCAAGCATATCTCGCAATGCCAGTGGAATGAGGCTGAGTATTGATTATAAAGCTGAAAGTAACGACAAGTTCTCTGTGTCTTTATACAACCTAAGTGGCATGCAACTCTTCGGCAAGGATATGGGAAATAAGAAGAAGGGATTTTATAATGACTATTTCGTCATCAACAGCATCTCAAAAGGGGTATATGTTTTGACAGTCTTTGTAAATGGAACTCCGTATTCCAAGGAAATATCACTGTAAATCATATACAACTACACCATGCCAGAGATTCCAGTCATCGACATGCTCCCAAGCACTCGTGAGGAAATCGTAGCTACACTCGTGTAATTATCAAGAAAGATATATACATTAACGGCTCGCAAGAAGGAGAATCTTCTTGCGAGCCATTTTGCGTATTAACATCTGAACTGGATCGATAACTCCTAAAAAAAACGAGTTACCGCCCCAGTTCTAGCATATTTTTAAAGGAACACCCAGTTCCTCTACAGAGAAAAAAATGGCAATATTGCCAAAAAATCTTCGTAAGATTGCCATTTTTAAGGAAAAAGTCGTATCTTTGCAGAGAAAAAGTGGCTATATTGCCAAAAAATCTTCGTAAAGTTAAGAATATGCAGATAAAAAGAAACTTCTATTTACAGCAACTCCAAATTCCTGTCGAGTGACATCATCACCGAGTTTCGTGGTCAAGGCGATGAGATACACCTCTACCCTCTCTCCCTAGCAGAATATTGCGAAGGTACAGGACAAAATCCTAGAGATGCCTGGAAAGAGCAGCTTGAAGTAGACTTCGTGGTAAACGAAGGAAGCCAAAGATATTACATACAGTCTGCCCTAGCTCTGCCCGATGAGAAGAAGCGCCAGCAAGAAATGGCCTCCTTGCTAAGGATTAACGATTCGTTCAAGAAGATTATCATCGTAAAAGATGACATCAAGCCATGGCGAGACGAGAACGGAATCCTCACCATGGGACTGATAGATTTTCTGATGATTCCAGATAGTCTGGGGATGTAAAAAAGACAGAAACGGCTCGCAAGATGCAGTTATCATCTTGCGAACCATTTTCCAATGTAGAAAAAGAAAAGTTTGCGAAAATTGCTATCACGCATCTATCACAAGGGTCCTAGCATTACCATCAAATGAATGGAATCATATAGAATGGCAGCAACAAGGTATTGCCATCGTTCATCAAATCCTTAGTATACAACAAGTAGCGTTGTGACACCACCTTAGAGTATTTATCGCAAAAGGCATCTAGCGACGCATGAGTTTTATAGCCAGATGACTTCACCTCTATCGGACAAACCTTGGCTCCCCGAGACAAGAGGAAATCAATCTCGTAATTATGCGTTGCATCTTTAGCCCACGAATAATAAAACAACTTGTTACCATTCGCCGTCAACATTTGGGCTACCAGATTCTCGTAAATATAGCCCAGATTGGCAGAAAGTTTGTCAGTCAACAGCTTCTCATAAATCACGTTCTCCGTAAACGACTTATCCCAAAACGCCAAAGTCACAAACAAACCTGTATCTGCACAAAACAGTTTAAACTTTGAATTGTCTTGATGCAATGACATCCCTACATTGGGATCATTGGAATGATAAACAAACAAAACAGTCTTACTATCTTCCATCTCTCGAAGTAGTCCTTGGAGTTTGTCCGTATCCACACTTTCCACTACTGAATAAGGTTTATATCGATTGCTATTCTGATTCAACTGGGCAGGAATATTCAAGAATAACTGTTCTATTCTGCGAGAGGGATCTATCTTTTGAAAATCATCTAGATACAAACGAATGATTAGAAAATACGCAAATCTTTTTGGTGGAAATATTAGAAAATACGCAATTTCTCAATAATATTATAATAGTTTTCTTCTCATAATTTACACCTATCCTAGATTAATAATATCGGATAAATACACCTATCCGCGATTATCGGATGGTGCAAATACACATCTATCCACGATTATCTCCAAGAAAAAGGCATTTTTTTAATTTCTTTTAATCTTAAGAAGAAGGTGTGATGTGAACCCTAGGCTCCAAGACTTTTGTATATACAGCGTGTTATAAAGGTAAACGAAATGAATATCAAGGTTTTAGATATAGGTTTTTAGTAGTAGAAAACTAGTTTTTTGAGACCATGCCTTCACATCACAGCCTTGCCTTCACAAAAACAGGGGGCGTATCTTAGTCACTGAGGATTCTATCTTAGTCACTGAGATTTCTATCTTAGTCACTGAGGATTCTATCTTAGTCACTGGGAGATTTATCTTAGTCATTTCTGAGCTCAAAACATTTTTTTTTCGATTATCTTCGCGAATCTTCGCGAAAGTTCAGAGTGAGTCGAAAAAAAGCCGTATCTTTGCACCGTAATTCAGAAGGAGATGCATCAACACGAGTTACAAGAACTAAATAAAATAACAATTTTAAAGCGAAAGGAAAAAGTATGATCCAGATAGTATTGAAACAGAACAAGAACAAGGACAAGGACAAGAAGGGTGCCGAAGGCGAATTGACATTATCCAAAACGAAATAACGCTAAGTGACCTTTTTGAATAGTCCCTCATCTCCATATTTCGTCTCCATCGCAATTGGGGTTGTAGATTCAGATAAAGTTTTCCAATGCTCTTGTAGCCCGTAAACCATTGGGATGCCTTTTTCTTCTTAAAAAAGCTTGGTATCTAAAAAAATAGTTGTATCTTTGCACTAAGAAAGGAAATAAGATATGGAAAAAGTTAAGGAAGTACCATACGGAGTGGCAGATTTCGTCACTGTGATGGAGCAGAATTTGTATTATGTCGATAAGACGATGTTTATACCCGAGTTGGAGAAGCAGCCCCGTAACCTCTTCTTCATTCGTCCTCGTCGCTTTGGCAAGAGCATATTTTTGAGTATGCTCCACTCTTACTATGACTGTAACCAAAGTGCTAAGTTCCAATCACTTTTTGGAAAGCTCTGGATAGGACAGCATCCTACGGAGTTGCAGGGCAAGTATCAGGTGCTTTTTCTCGACTTCTCGCAGGTAAGTGGTAATATCGATTCCTTGGAGCGTAACTTCGACTTCTATTGTTCCGTAAAACTGGATGGTTTCATGCGCCGCTATGGCGAGTCTTATTCCGAGGAGACGAGAGAGAAGGTGCGCAAGGCGGAGTATGCCATGGATAAGTTGGCTTTTATTCATGATGAGGCTGAACAGAAGGGATTTTCTCTCTATCTGATAGTAGATGAATATGATAACTTTACCAATGTGGTGCTCAATGAGCATGGCGAGAAAGTGTATCATGCCATCACCCATGCCGATGGATTCTATCGTGATGTCTTCAAAAAATTCAAGGGCAACTTCGAGCGCATCTTCATGATGGGTGTCAGTCCTGTAACGCTAGATGATGTAACCAGTGGTTTCAACATAGGATGGAATATCTCTATCAAACCGGAATTTGACGAGATGCTGGGATTCTCTACTGCCGATGTCATCGAGATGTTTACCTATTATAAAAATCATGGCTGCATCCCGGCTGATAGTGATATCAACGCTATCGTCAACGATATGAAGCCTTGGTATGATAACTATTGCTTTGCAAAAGAAGCATTGAATAAGAGTATCAGAATGTTTAATTGCGATATGGTGCTTTACTATCTTCGCAATTATATGGATTACGGACGTTCTCCTCAGCAGATGATCGACCCGAATACCAAAACCGATTATGGCAAGATGAAGAAACTGTTGCAGTTTGATAAACTGGATGGTGAGCGAAAAGGTATTATTCGCAAGATTGCTGAGGAAGGACAGATTTCGGCACAACTCTATGAGTCGTTCTCTGCTTACCAGATACCGAAGGCTGAGATTTTCCCGAGTCTGCTTTTCTATTATGGCATGCTGACCATCAAGGGCACACGTGGCTCAAAACTGGTATTAGGGATTCCTAACAATAATGTCCGCAAGCAATATTACGGTTATCTGGAGGAAGAATATCAGGCAAAAGCGTATGTGAATACCAACCAGCTGACGGATTATTATTACGATATGGCGTATGATGGCAAGTGGGAAGAAGGCCTGCGCTTTATGGCTGATGCCTATGCCAAGGTATCCTCTATACGTGATGGAATCGAGGCGGAACGAAATCTGCAGGGGTTCTTTATGGCGTATCTGAATCTGAACGATTATTATTATACTGCCCCGGAGTTGGAACTGAATCACGGCTATTGCGACTTCTTCCTTCTGCCGGATTTGACCCATTATGCTACCAAGCATAGCTATATTCTGGAACTCAAGGTGTTGCCAAAGAAGGATTTCGAGGCAAAGGCAGAAGAACAGTGGCAGCAGGCAGTGGAGCAAATCAGGCAATATGCGGCAGCTCCTAGGGTAGAAGCGCTGCGTCAGGGTACCACCTTGCATAAGATTATCATGCAGTTTGAAGGATGGAACCTGAAACGAATGGAAGAGATTAATTGATGAATTTGGCTTGAAAAGTTCTATCTGAAATATTCAAAGTAAACAAGAAAGGCTCGCAAGAAACAAAAACTTCTTGCGAGCCTTTTGAATATACTATATTCCAATTTATTTATGCGTCATAATGTCGAGCACCATATCATCGGTGGTTCTCATCGCATCGGCACCGATGGAGGTGAGGTTGCGGATGCACTTATCCACATCATCATCCACGATACCCTCGGCAGATGTCACGCACTTGCCTTCCATCGAAAGAAGAGATGAAAGAAGGGCGGTGCTCACACCCGAAGAAATCTTCAGGGCACAGCTTGGCTTGGCACCGTCGCAAATCATGCCGGTGAGGTTTGCCACCATGTTCTTCACCGAATTGCAGATGCGGGTATAATCGCCACCCATCAGATAGGTGATACCGCAACTGCTGCCCGTACTGGCTACCACACAACCGCAAAGCGCTGAAAGCTTGCCCAGGCTCTGCTTGATATAGATAGCCGTTAAGTGACTGAGCATCAGTGCACGAATCATCTCTTCCTCGGTATTCTCATTCTCCATGGCATAAACTACCACAGGGTTGGTGGCACAGATGCCCTGGTTGCCACTGCCACTGTTGCTCATCACCGGAATCATGGCGCCACCCATACGGGCATCGCAGGCAGAAGCGGTGCGGGAGATGATGTGCGAGAAGATGTTGTTGCCAAAGATGCCATGACTCAAAGGACGGTCCATCGTCTTGCCCAAGCAATGACCATAGTTGCCCTTGATAGACTCCTCGGCAGCCTTCATATTATATTCCTTGGTCTTGAGGATGAAAGAGATTTCATCAAGCGGAGCGGTGGTAGCAAACTCATAGACCATCGGGAAATTGAGCTGGATGTCATCATCAGCCTCATCACCCTTCGCTCCATCCCGCTTATCAAAGACCACATCGCCATTGCGCTCCACATACACGAAGTTGGTATGAGAACCGGAGATGATAGCTGTGGCCTGTGCATCATCAGCATAGCAGCTCACCTCGATATAGAGTTTATCCACATCTCCCTGCTTCAGCTTGATGTTGATGTCGGCATTCTTGATAAACTGCTTGCCCTTCTCCAGACTGTCGGGAGTCAGATCCTTGAGCACCTCGAGTTCATACTCTGGCTTTCCGATGAGAGCACCCAGCGATACGGCGATAGGCAAGCCTATCATACCTGTGCCTGGAATACCCACACCCATGGCATTCTTGAGCATATTAGGACTCAGGAGCACCTGGATTCGCTCAGGACGCTTGCCCAGAGTGGTGGCTGCCTGGGCTGTACAGAGAGCCACTGCCATCGGTTCGGTACAACCAATGGCAGGCACTACTTCCTTGTTGACGAGCGCGATGATGCGCTCACGCTTATTTTTCTCTAACATAATATATTATAGGTTTTAGTCTTCCAATTGGAACAATGGATCGTCTGGAGTCAACATGGTTGGCTTCTGGTCGAATTCCTTCAAGAGCTTCTCTGAAGCATACTTCTTGTTCACTACCAGGCGGAACATGTACTCGTTGAACCAATCGTTGGTCATGATGAAACAGCCGCTGAAGCCATTGTCAGCACCCCAACTGTTCTCCACTTTCCACTTCACAGGCTTGCCATTGGCATCGAGATCCACGGCACTCAGGGTCATGGCATGGGTAGAACCGCTCTCGAAAGTAGCGATGCGGTCGGCCTTGTTCATTGGGAAAGATGTGTTGAAGAGGCTGGCATAATCGAAGTTGTCGAGTGCCAGATAGCCACGCTTTCTGTCGAGCTGCTTGCCCACATCGTAGCTTGAATACATCTTATGACCATCCTTCAGAGAGGCAATGGCGAGCTGGGCAATCTCCTCCATAGGCAGGTTGAGATACTTCCAGTTGTGGCCATCGTAAGTGTGGCGGTCGTACTCCACCTCGTAGGTCTTGTGGTATGGGCGGCGTGGGTCGTTCATCACCATCAAAAAGGTGCCGTTCAGGTCCTTGCCCACTGTCTCCTCATAGAAACTCTTAGGGGTATATTTCTTAGCCTCGCCTACCTGCTTGCCGTCCTTGTCGCGGAAAGCATAAGTGAACTCCTTCACTGGCTCACCCAGGGTAAGGCTGAGCATGTGATAAACCTGAGCAAGCATTTCACCCTTACGAGCCTGAATAGCAGCAGGTTTCTTGCCCTGTGAAACCATTTTGCGAAGTTCCAATCCATATTCACGCAGCTTGCTGCTGATGAGGCGGCTCATCTTTGATGTATTGTTGCTAGAGAATGTCTCTGGCTGGGCGCTCATTGGTACGAGACCATACTTGCTAGCCAAGTCGGCAACACCGCAGAAGGTACCACCATCGTTAAGAGGGTTCTTGAAGAAGAACTGCACCTGAGGGTCTTCGATGCTCTTCTTGCCCAGGTCGATGACGCCCTGCAGCATGAGGTTAGCCTTCTCCAACTGGTCGTAGAAGAAGAGATAATCCTGTGAATACTCCACCACTCTGCCCTGCTTGTCGTTGAGGGCGAAGTTAGAACGGAGCACATTGAAACCGCTGAACATCCAGCAGCGGCCGGAACTCTTCTGGTTGTGGATGCTCTGCGCTGGTGTCTCGATGCTGAAATGAGTATCAACAGGAGCCTCGTTGGCATGGTTCTTTACCAAATCGTCGATGTTATTAGCAGCAATGGCATTGAAGAGTGCCTTGTTGGCAGCACCGCCATTCTGGCTCTTCGCCATCTGCTGAATCATTGACTCACTGATGCCGCCAACCTTGGTCTGCGCCATCATAGATAAGGAAGCCATCAGCAAGGCTCCAATCAGCAATACGTTTTTTCTCATAATCTTTTATCTTTATTTGTTTTTTGTGCAAAAATAACACTATTTTGCGTACTTTCCAAACTTTTATGCCGAAAAATGCGGAGTCGCTTACGAATAAAAGCCATTTTCTAAAAAAACAAGTTAAATTTTTCATAATTAATAAGGAGTTCTGCAAATACATTACGTTTTTTTATTATATTTGCAAGCGAAATACTAAGCCAAAATTACGATAGTATCGTATTGGCTACACATTGTATAACAACAAACAACAAGCCTATGATTGGTAAAGTAAAAATCCGACACTTGTTTTTGTTGGCATGGCTTGCCGCCTTGTCAACAAAGGCCCAAGTGTCTTCAGAGAACTACGTGCAGACTACGGAGCGCATCAGCGACACACAGGTCCTCTCCACCACGGAATACTACGACGGCTTGGGAAGACCCTTCGAGATGGTGGAACAAAAGAAGACTCCAGATGGAGCCAACCTGATACATCTCAAAGAATATGATGGACTAGGACGTGATTGGAAGACATGGTTGCCTGTCAAGGACGCCTCCGATTTCCTCAGCATTTCTGCGGCTCGCTCCCAGGGAAATAACCAATACAGGGATAGCCATGCCTTCTCCCTAACAGAATATGATGGAAGCCCACTCAATCGAATAAACACAGTGGAGGGAGTTGGAGCTGAGTGGACTAGCCATCCCCTAAAGAAAGACTATCTCGTAAACACCTCTAAATATCCGTTGAACTGCAAATACTACCGTGTATCCATGCAAGGACAGTTGCAAGACAAGGGGTATTATCCTGAGGGTAGGCTCTACGTTACCAAGACCACTGACGAAAACGGCAATGAGAGCTACGAGTTCAAGAACATCGCGGGCAACGTAATTCTCAAGCGTACCATCTGCTCCATCGATGAGGCAGCCGATACCTATTATATATATGATTACCGTGGAAACCTGGCATTTGTGCTTCCTCCCAATTATCAGGAGGAGCCGTCACTTGACCTCTATGCCTACCAATATAAATATGACGGACAGGGGAATTGCACATGGAAGAAGCTGCCAGGATGCGAGCCGATCTATATGAAGTATGACCTTAGCGGCAGGATGACATACTTGCAGGATGGTAATCTGAGGAAGAAAGGACTTTGGGAGTTTTGCGTCTATGACAAACTTGGACGATTGGCTGTACAAGGCACTACTGCATCTATAAGTGATGTCAGTAAAATCCATGTCTATGCGCTATACACGGGGGCAGGCATCCTGGACGGTTACCAGCTGAATGGCACTACGATTACCGCCAAGTCCCTGCTCATTACCAATTTCTATGATGACTATACTTTCATAGAGAAGCAAAACGCCTCAGAGCAGAGCATTTTGCATCTGAACGCAGCCCAAGCATTGGACGCTGCGTTTCCTTCCAACAGTTCCCCCAATGCTAAGGGATTCTTGACTGGGAAGAAAGTATATACATCAGATGGTACGAATAGACATGAAATCTCCTCTATGTACTATGGTTTAAAGGGAAGAGTGGTACAAACACATTCCAGCAACTTGCTTGGAGGAAGTGAACATTTCTACACCTCTTATAACTACATAGGTTCCCCTTTGAAAACCAAGCACATTCATAGCGCAAGTGGCAAGAAAGCCATACAGGAATGCTACGAATATGCCTATGATCATGCTGGAAGACAGACAATGGTTAGCTATGCCATCAATGGCTCCGCCAAAAGAGTATTATCAACAACAGAATATGACGATTATGGAAGAATTGCCAAACAGACATTATTGGGCAAAGAGTGCATCAACAACACCTACAACATCCGGAGCTGGAAGACTGAGATAAGTAGCAAGAACTTTACCCAAACGCTTGTCTATAACAAAGCAAATGGCTTTGTTATACCTGGAACCGCACAGTACAATGGCAATATATCAGCCATGAGTTGGAAAACTGGAAACAACATAGAGAAAGGCTACAAGTTCTCCTACAACCGTCAGGACATGCTGACCGATGCCGACTATGAGGAAGGAGAATTCTTATCGGACAACATAGGTCACTATGACGAAAGCCTGTCTTATGACAAGATGGGAAACATCCTGTCATTGATACGCTATGGTTTGAGAGACGACAACAAGTACGGGCTCATTGACAACCTTAGCTATGGCTACAACGGCAATCAACTTACCAAGGTTGATGATACGGTGAGTGGTCCATATTATGCTGGTGCCTTCCACTTTGTGGATGGGGTGAAGGAGGCTACGGAGTATAGCTATGATGCCAATGGCAACATGGTGATGGACAAGAACAAGGGGATTAGCTCGATATCATACGACATCAACAACTTGCCACAGAAAATATTATATAATGATGGAAGGAAAGCTAGTTACGTATATGATGCTGAGGGAAACAAGCACTCCGTTCTATATACACTAACGGCAATGACCAACACATTGCCTCAGATGCCAGTCATGCAATCTGCCGATGCAGCATCAGCAAATGCAGTAAACGGGCAAAAGGTAATCAACTATTGCGGAAACATCATTTATGATGGTGATGAGACGATTGTGCTGAATGACGTAGGCTATGCCAAGTATGACAAAGGCGGCAACCTTTCTTTCCATTACTATCTCAAAGACCATCTGGGTGACAACCGTGTTGTTGTGAACGAAAGCGGGGTTATCGAGCAAACCAACGATTACTATCCTACAGGTGCGTTGATGGGGAGCAGCACGAATGGCGATGTTCAGAGATACAAATACAATGATAAGGAACTGGACCGAATGAATGGTTTGGATTGGAACGACTATGGGGCTAGAAACTATGATGCAGCACTAGGAATATGGAGAAGCCAGGATAATTTGCAGGAAATACATCCAGACATTAGCAGCTATGTATATGTCTACAATAATCCGATGCGCATGGCAGACCCTGATGGACAGGACGGTAAAGACCGTACAATTGGGTACATTATCGGTGCTGTTACTAACGTCATTCCTTTTTCAGGCAGACTTCGAGACACCTATACCCCAACGGACCCCGAAGACTACAACTATTCTTTACGACAGTCTGATGAAACAGCAAGCAGATTAGCCAATTCTTTTACTAATTGGGGTGGGAAAGCTACCACCTTTGGCAGTGCCGTAGCAGCGGTTGGTACTACAGCCATTGTGGTTACAGCAGGTACTAGTGCTGAAGTTGCCGCACCAATAACTGTTGTAGGAAAGACTATAACAACAGCAGGCTTGGCTACAAGTATAACAGGCTATGTCATGATGGCTAACTCCAACAGCAACAAGGCACAAGGGTACAACAGAGGAAAGAAAAGCAATGTTTCATCGGGCAACAAGAATTCTCCTCATGCTAATCAAAAAAGAAAGGAGGTTAATAGGCAGAGATATGAGCAACTGAAAAAGGAATATGAAGAGTTAGAAAAAAATAAATCCAAAATTCAAAATTACCGAAAACAAGCTGATGCTCTTAAACGGCAAATGAAAAGGGCAAAGGAAAGAATGGATTTTAAGGGTGAAAACCATAGTAGAAACGCAAAAGGACATTAAACAATGGAAAAGTATATAGTTATAACAGTGTTTGGAGACAAGCAGGACATTAAAGTAGAAACTATCGCTTGTAAAAATGAAGAGAATTTATTGCATTGTTGGGCAAGAAGAATTTCTTATCCTCGAATTGGTGTAAAATCAAAAGAGAAACTTTTAAAGGAAATAAAATATAAATATCGTGTAGATGAAGACGATGAAGGACTAGTTCTAATTAATGATACGCAAAATCTTTATGATGATTTTTATTCGATAAATGGCATATTTATTACAATATATGTTATTAAAGTTAGAAAGATTGTAGTATCGTCTAGTTCTTATGCTATGTTGGTTTTTTATAGGGGATGCGATTTTCTAGAAGAAAAAGAATACGCTTCTCCCCTAGATGCTCTTATTGATTGCTTAAATATAATTCTTTGGCAGGAATTCTCAAAAGAAGAAGAAACTGAAATCAAAAGAATTGTAAGTTCTGCAAGCCATGTAAATTGCGTTATTCGCAATTTAGTTTGGAACTTCGAATGTTCCATACTTGGCAACAATTTAAAAGTATATATAGTGAAGTCATGAAAAAGATATTATTTATAGTACTCAGCATCATACTCTCCGCTCCAACATTTGGAGCGGATGATAATCATCGTGTCAACCTTAGCTATGGCTACAACGGCAATCAGCTTACCAAGGTTGACGATACGGTAAGTGGTTCATATTATGCTGGTGCCTTCCACTTTGTGGATGGTACGAAGGAGGCTACGGAGTATAGCTATGATGCCAAGGGAAACAAGCACTCCGTCCTATATACACTAACGGCAATGACCAACGCATTGCCTCAGATGCCAGTCATGCAATCTGTCGATGCAGCATCAGCAAATGCAGTAAATGGGCAAAAGGTAATCAACTATTGTGGAAACATCATTTATGATGGTGACGAGACGATTGTGCTGAATGACGTAGGCTATGTCAAGTATGACAAAGGCGGCAACCTCTCTTTCCATTACTATCTCAAAGACCATCTAGGTGACAACCGTGTCGTTATGAGCGAAAGCGGTGCTATCGAGCAAATCAATGATTACTACCCTACAGGCGCATTGATGGGGAGCAGCACGAATGGCGATGTTCTGAGATATAAATACAACGGAAAAGAGTTGGATCGCTTAAATGGTTTAGATTGGTATGACTATGGGGCTAGGAACTATGATGCGGCTCTGGGGATATGGAGAAGCCAGGATAATTTGCAGGAAATACATCCGGACATCGGCAGCTATGTATATGTCTATAATAATCCGATGCGCATGGCTGATCCTGATGGACAGGATGGTATTACCAATTTGGGCGGGAAAGCTACAACTTTTGGCAGTGCCGTAGCGGCGGTTGGTACTACAGCCATTGTGGTTACCGCAGGAACAAGTGCAACGGTTGCTGCACCAATAACTGTTGTAGGAAAGACTATAACAACTGCAGGCTTGGCTACAAGTACAGCAGGCTATGTCATGATGGCTAACTCCAACAGCAACAAGGCACAAGGGTACAACAGAGGAAAGAAAAGCAATGTTTCATCTGACAACAAGAACTCGCCTCATGCTAATCAAAAAAGAAAGGAGGTTAATCGACAGAAGTATGAACAACTAAAAAAAGAATATGATGAGTTGAAAGAAAAGACAAATTTATCAAAACATCCAGAGGTTAGAAAACAATTAAGTGCTCTTGAAAGACAAATAAAAAGAGCCAAAGAAAGAATGAATTTTAAAGGTGAAAACCATAGTAGAAACTCTAAAGGACATTAATAATGGAAAAGTATATTGTTATAACAGAATATGGAGAACAAAAGCAAGATATTACAGTAGAGAGTATATCATGTAAAAATAAAAATAACTTGCTGCTTTGCTGGGCAAGAAGAGTTTCCTATCCCCGTATTGGCATAAAATCCAAACAAAAACTTAGACGAGAAATATTATTTCACTGCAACATATTAAACAGTAGTTTTGTCCTAGTAAATGGTACACAAAATCTTTATACAGATCTCTATTTAATAAATGGTATTTTCATTGCTGTTTATGCCATTAAAGTTAGAAGATTAATAGAAGTTTCTAATTCATATGTCATATTAGTCTTTTATAAAGCATGGGGGATTATGGCAGAGAAAGAATTAGATTCCCCCCTGGGTGCATTAAACCATTTTTTAGCCATGATTCCATGGAAAGAATTCTCACAAGAAGAGAAAAATGAGTTTGAAAAGGTTCTAAAATCGACAAGCCATGTAAATTGCGTTATTCGCAATTTAGTATGGAACTTCGAATGTTCCATACTTGGCAACAGTTTAAAAGTATATATAGTGAAGTCATGAAAAAGATATTGTTATATGGAACATATGACCACCCTAGCTCTATATACCCTAGAATAAAATTTAATTTAATAAAGGAACTATCTAATCATATAAATGTATGGAAAAAATAAAACTTGTATTAGGTATTTTATTGGGATTTGCTCTTTCATTTTTTAATGCTTATTTGCTTAAAAATAGTACAACAAAAACGGATGAGCAATATATTGTTACCAATAGCAGAGATGTATTCATATTGGATTCTGTAGAATTTAAACTTACCTCAGACTCTGTTCTTCTATATGGAAACGAAGATTCATATACAGAACTCTTATATCATTATGGAAGTATTCATAATGGTTCTAAAGAACTCTTATATTATGCATTAATCATGGCAGACAAATATTCTTATCCCGAAGCTTCTTATAATATTTTCGACGCTATTAAAGATTTTAAAAAGAACAACACTTTATTATTGTCTGAAATGATGAGATATTACTTATTGTATGGGGCAAAAAACGGAAGTTCAAGTTCTTGTTTTCAATTAAAGGAATATTACGAAAAAGGAATATTATTCGAAAGAAATCAGAGAAAAGCAAAATTCTATGAGAATAAGATAAACGAAATTTATAAGATAAAATGGACAAAATAAGAAATATGCATAATGTTGCCTTAGGCATCATTATAGGTTTGTTTTTGGGGGGAATTTTTCAAGCACGCCCTAAGTTTGAATGGAATTTGGGAGTAAAGCAACCAGTCAGCCCTCAATGGAATATTAACAAGATAAAATCTGCAATTATTAAAGAGAAGAGCATAAAAGACTATGAATTACTTAAAGAATTATCTGGCGGGCATTTAAAAAAAGAAGACATTTTCTATGGTTTACTTATGAATGAATATCACCCTAACGATACCATTTACAAAGACCTAAGAAATGTCTTGGTTGAAATCTACAATATCCCTCCAAAAGATACCATCACTTTGATGTGGGTTAAAAAGCTTGATGAAATGTACAAAAACAATAAATAAAGAAACAATTAATATTTGGGAATATGGTCCGTAAGAACCATAATAGCAAAAATATTTATAACAAAGAAATCAATTAGAATACAATGGAAGTAATGATATAAAAAAAATAGAATGTCTGACATCAATATCAAATGAAGACGGCACTTATGTCATCGGCTCCCAACGATATTTATATGACAACAATGGCAATATTATCACGGAATACTCGTTAGATACTGAAAGAGCCATAGGTGAAAGCCATAGTAGAAACTCTAAAGGACATTAAACAATGGAAAAGTATATAATTATAACCGAATTTGGAGAGCAGCAAGATATAAGAGTGGGACTAAAATCTTGTAAAAACAAGTACAATCTTCTAC
>ERZ1034678.437-NODE-437-length-23336-cov-81.073665_pt1 | contig 23336 bp, 37 predicted proteins | sample MGYA00520640_ERZ1034678 | MGnify/ENA primary metagenome ERZ1034678 (study PRJEB33766, sample SAMN09781767) | gut metagenome | biome: gut microbiome | host: Homo sapiens | place: Madagascar | study: EMG produced TPA metagenomics assembly of the PRJNA485056 data...
TCACCTCACACCCAAGGGCTGCAAGCTCTTGTGGCGAGAAGTCGGTCTTCGGCATAAAAGAGAACGTCTCGATGGTCTGCTGCGCCTGAGTACGGTAGTCCATGCGAGCAAACACCTCTGGGAAGGCACGGCGCACCTCGTCGGTATCGCCATACACGTCCCTTACGAGTCTTTGGCAGATGCGCTGAAGACTATATCCGTGCATCGGAAGATTCATCTTGACTGCATACAGCTCGATGGCTCCGTAGCCGGTCTTACCAGTGCGGGTGCATTTCCATTTCACGGCACCATGTTCTGCCAATCGGTTGTCATCAACGCCCACGCCCGAATACAGTCCACCTCGTTCATTCTCATAGATAATGAAGTGAGGTGTCTGCTTGACATCGGCATCCGCGTCCTGTCCCTTCTTGCAGATAGGACAGAAGCACGCGGTCTGACCCTCGATGCGCTGCTCGTTTGCGGGCTTCACGAGAAGGGGCAGGTCGATGTTGGCGAGGCGATTTATGATAGGATGATAGAACATGATTGCTATTATTGTTAAAAAAGAAAGACCGACGGTGATGTTCCCTGGTACTCAACAAAGCAGTCGCTCCGAGGCGTTCAACTCCATATACGACTGGTGCCCAAATACTACGGGACGTTGCCGTTCCCATCATCGCCGCCAAGGTCTTTCCTATTTTCTTTTTACTTTTACATTTGTTATTTATAAATTCAGAAACGTCTCCGTGCGGAAGTGCCGGACGGTGCAGTTAGCCAAGCTCTTCATACAACTAATCAGCATCAGCACGAAATCCTTGAACGAAATGAAGCTCTCTTTGAGACCGATTATCTCCACAGCCACACGCCAATAGCATTTACCGTTTTTCACTCGGCAGGAATGCTCATTTCTTACTATTATATTCCCTACATTGCCCTGCATCATCGTGAACAACTTCTGACACACATCCTTCACTAAGGCGAATGGAGCGTGAAAGAGCAGCACCTTGTTGTCGCTGTCATAATCGCGCACTATTTCGGTATAGGCTATGCGGTGCAGATATTCCCGATGCGTAGGCCGTCCTTGCTTTTTGTTCTGGCGGTTGGGAATATAGGGATAGTTCAGATACTCGTGGTTAGGCATTATTCCTCCGGATATTTCAGATGAGTCAATTTCTTCATCATCTGCCACGTTGAATATATGCTGCGCTTGCAATCAAACACGGGGTCATGCTCCGCACCCCTCTCCACGTCCTTATAGTCTTCCACAAGGTCGTATACCTCGCTCGGACGATAGAACACACCACGCGCATTACATATCAGTCGAGCTGCCTCGTAAATAAATGTGCGGTGGTCACGGAAGAAGGTGTAATGTACAGGTATGTTGATATTCAACTTATAGCAGATATTACGCAATATAGCAATGTCAAAATCCGAACCTTGCGCCCAAAGGCACACGTCCTGATTGCCATGTTCTTTTTTGAAATCTTCTATCCACTCAAAGAGGTCCTTTACAGCCACTTCGATAGGTCGGCAAGGCAACTCATAGCTGTCATTACTTAACAACGAGGCCTTAGCTTTATCACTCTTTGCACCCCACCATTCTGCAGTCTTGCCGTCGAAAGTGAAGTTGTTGACAAACATACTACGAAGGTCGATGTGGCAAGAGAATACACTTGAAGGATCCTGTGTACTACCATCTTTCAGATCATAAAAAGGAGACTTCTCGTTATCTCGCTGCCACGCCACGGCACCAATCGACATGACAGCTGCGGTAGGAGTCAGTGAACAAGTTTCAAAATCAAGCGTAATATCAAGCATTTTTTAGTGTATTTATAATTATTCGTTAGTTGTATAAGAAGTAAGAAGTTTTCGTATGCCTTCCTTCTCCCACGGTTTCCAGTTGTCGGTGGTAAAACGCTTTATCACTGTTGCCGCACTCATTCCTCGCTCGTTCATGTAAGCGATGAACTTGTTGCACATACCGGCGTTCACTCGTTTTAAACAAGAATAGAATATACCAGGCTCGTTGCTCTGCGCCAAGGTATATAGATACCCCTTGTCGCCCTTCACCATCTGAGGATTTTCCTCGTCCACATATTCTAACAATGGCTGCGACACATCGGTCAATAGTAAGAATTGACGTTTACACTCATCGATGCCTTCTATCTCCCATTCAGAAAATCCCTTCTGAAAGAAACGGAGATAAAAAGTGGCGAGAGTAAAGCCTTTCTTTGCCAAAGTCATATACAGAGACTTCTTGTCTTCAACCGACATGTCATCTGTCTGTAATGGTGTGTATGATTTTGTGATTTTTTCAACGATTTCCTTTGTCATCTAATTCTTATTTCTTAAATTTGATGCAAATATAATTCTTAAAATTGAAATCACCAACTCTTACTATTGGTTAAATCAATAGTTTTACATTTTTTAATGTTTAAAGATTTCACATTAACACTTATCATTATGAAGTACCAGTACAATTTCTCTTTTTTAAACGAATGGCTCGAAGCAAACCCCGAGATACCAAAAGGCGAGATTCTGCAAGCTCTCGGTGCCAAGTCTAACAATCGTTTTAAGGCATGGGTGAGATGCGAGGGACCGATGCCCGTTATCAGTATGCTCCGACTCTGTAACACGTTCCAAATTCCTCTATCTGCTTTCTTCCGTGATGTCGATGCTGGCACAGAGGGCGCTGTTGTGCCTGGTATGCCTACGCCTAACGATATTCTTGAACCTATACAAGGCTACGCAAGTGGCACGGATGAACGGCAGCACGGAGAGCGTTCTATGCTCAACCCTCTCGATGTACGCATTACCCCATCAGTAGTGCCTGGCGTTGTTATGAAGCCGAGAGAAGCTGATGATACGCAAGAGACTGCAAAGCCTACTGCCAGCAACGCTGTAGGCGAGAAGGGAAATACGAGTCTGCCTATAACTGACAATATCAGTGACGCTAACCTTGCGGCTATCGTGGCATTAGAGAATAGGCACATGACACAGCAGCATCGTCTGCTCGATGTTATTGCCGAGCAACAAAAACAGATAGCTAATCTCACTCGTATGCTAAACGAAGCGAAACACAACGCCAATATGAACATGGGCATGAACGATGGCTATATGGTTGCCGACCGCCCCACGCACGACTGACATATAAAACAAAAGCGTTACCTATCCATCACGGACGGGTAACGCAAAAAAAACTAATCTAAACTAAAACCTAATTATTAACCACTTATGATTTACTACTTATTTCTGTTCGTTTATGGCCGCCATTCTGCGACGGTAAAACTCTTTCTCTTCTATATTCATGAGCGTCATATCGGCACTTACATACGGAACATCGGCATACCAGAAGCCTTGATGCAAGAACACGATGGGGGTGCTATTGCCAAATGTCATGGGCAATGGCAGGGTGTCTTTAGTGCGCTTCGGCTGAAGGGTGAGTATGCCAAACAGCTCGGCCTCACTCACGACTGGCAGGGCATTCATCTCTTTCTCCAAGTCGGTGCCTTCGATGGGGAAGAAGAACACACGTCCGTCGGGCGACACTTCCTTGTCCCAACCGTCACGTCCAGTAGTGTCAGCAAACTCCACGGCTCCCACTCCACCTGCCATGCCTTCAGGCGACTCGTAATAACTGCTCGCGCCTTGTTTGTCTGCCCACTCACGTGCCTTTTCTTCGGCTTCCTGACAACGGTGCATAAACGCCTGAATGTCTCGGCCAACATTAGATGTAGCCGAAATCTTGTAAAAATAATGAGGTTTCTTCATGTCTATAATTTTTTATAGTTGTAAATTCAAAACTAAATAATTCAAAATCGCCAAAGGCGACCAATTTCTAACTCCTAACTCCTAATTCAAAATTCATCGTAGCGCAGCGTAGATGACTGGCTCGCCGCATTCATCGTCCTTCATCTTAAAGCCTCTCACAGCCAACTCCTGTAGGTACAATGCCAGCGGATCGCCCAACGGACATACTACTGCCTTGAAGTACGTGCGAAGCTGATAGTCGGTGAACATGTCGCAGTCTTCACGCCAATGGTCGAGAGGCTTGTATTTCTCACAGAAAGCCTCTATCTTGGCAGGAATTACAAAGTCTTGAAGAGTTACTTCCGGCTGCTCGGTATTCTCTATTATGTTTTGTTTCTTTCTGCTCATAAGCCTCTTTTTTTTACTTCATACTTATAATAACAAAATAAGAAAACAAAAACGAGAACAACAGCAATCATTTTCCTTATAGCCTCTCCTTTAGACGCAGACTTTATATCTTTCGTATTCTTTTCCTTCACCACATTCGTGCTGTCTTTCTTTGCCAAATGGGTGCCAACATTCAGTTTATTACTCAACACTAAGCTATCTATAGTGTGCTGCATCCGTGATATTATCTCTTCCTGATGCTTCAGTCGTGCCTCGTATGTGACATTGCGCTCATAGTCGCCCTTGCGGTGTATGGTTCGGTCGGTGGTAGTGGTCTTGTTGCCCTGGGCATCCGTGCTCTCGGTCACTCGCTCGGAGATTGTCTCCTCGTTGCTGCCCTTGTCGGTCATGGTGCCAGTAGTGTGGCTCTCGTCCGTGATTGAAACGGCGTTGCTATCCATCCTTGCCTCTGATTTCGCCACACTATCCATAACAACGGAGACAACACTATCACGCTGCTGCTCACTACTCCCCTGCTCCACCTTACGTGAGGCAGTGCAGCTCGCAAACGTGATTACAGCCAGAAGCCAGAACATAACTGATTTGATTTTTCCCATATATATGTCTTGTTGATTACGCCTACAAAATTAGAAAAAGTAGCTAACATCAACAGGACATAATAAAACACCGCCAACCTTATGGGAATGGGTAAGCGGTGTGAAGGTTTATTGTTTTACAATCTTATATTTCAGAGATAATATCTTGCCGAATACTTTTGCCGAACATTTTTCAGTATGATTTAAAACGGCAATATCATTTAAGTGCTCCTCTATCATTGTAGGTAGAGCTTTATTCGGTACTCCTAAAAGAAGGTACGTACCATCATACGACAAGAACTGAGCTTTCCGCAAATCGGCTGCAAGGTCTTTGTCTATCAAGCACAAAAACTGCTGCCACTCCTTTCCACCTGGTTTGATTTCCTCGGCTTCGGCAAAGGCAAACGTCTGCTGCTGTTGTCCCAGCTTCGCACTATGCTGCTTTATCCACTGCCCCATGATATAGAACACAAACTCTTCCATCGTACCGTTCCAGCTATGCGGCTGCTCCACTGCCTTGGGCACACCATTATAGGCATACGTCTTGAAGTCGTTCCAAAGGTCTTCGGGAACCGTCTTGAATATAGCCATCATGCGCTTCTCGGCAAGCGTAGGATATATATCGCACAACGTCTTGCACAGTCGCTTTTCTGAAGCCTTACGGTGGTCTTGCTTTGCTTTCTTCTTATCCGCCACCTTTACAAACTCTATATAACTCGGTTCTCCCCTTGTCTTACCTCGTGGACGCACCTCTTTTTTTATGTCGAAATAGAAATCTATCTGCCCCGCATCACAAGCACGTTTTATATCGTCAAGAGCTGTTTTTATTATGCGCGATTTAAACATACTATAACGGGGATATTTTACGTCAGTCACATTACCGTCAGCATCACGTTTTACAAGTCCCAAATAGTCGCGTATTTCAAAAGGGGTTATCTCCACCTTAGATAGATCGAAGTTCTTCATCTTATGTCTGACAAGATAATACATCAAGGGCATGTTGTCAACCTTGCCTATACGTGCTATGTCTTTTGGATGCGATACGTAGCCAAGATTCATGTCGAACATTTCAAAGACCATATCCGTATTCAGGTAGATGTCTACATATCCTCGTGTACGGTCCACCTGTACGTCAGTCAGTTCATCATCCTCGCCTAACTTCATCCTCACCTGTGTCCCTTTGTCTGTAACAGGTGTGTCTATCTTCGAGAATATCTGTATTAAACGTTTTACAGGTTTTCCTTCATCGTCAAACGTGTTCTTCTCTAACTGCACGTTTAGCACTTCTTTTAACGCCTCACGCACTCTGCTGTACGAACTGGAAGATACACCCAGCTCGCTCAGTTCTATGCGCACAGGAGGCAAATTATCCCTATCCTCGCGCGTCATCATAGGCTTAGGGTCTTCCTTGGAATCTTGCAATACAGGATTTTTAAAGTACTTGCCTATATACACCTGTAGATGTTCAACCACCTTTACCATGATGTTCTGCTGGAGCAAAGTCAATCCTTTCTGCGCCCTGGCATAGGCAAAGGGGGTGTTGATATATTTCTTTATTATCTGCTTATTGTCTTCCATACCATGCTTTTTTAGAGTCGTAACCTGTAAGTCACTACAAAAGTGTGCCGAAGTCACTACATTTTTGTGCTGAAGTCACTACATTTATGTGCTGTTTTCACTACAAAAGTGTGCTCTTTTGTCTCCTAACTTATTGATTTTCTTTCTCTTAGTCTTTCGGTAATATAGAATATAGAAGAATCGGTTATTTTTTTATTTTTTCTATAATTTATAAATTACTATAGAATCATCTATATTCTTATATTCTATATTCCGACACGAAATTATAGCTGATTATCAGTCTCTTACACGCCAAAAGAGCACACTTTTGTAGTGACTTCGGCTCACTTTTGTAGTGACTTCAGCACAGTTTTGTAGTGACTTCGGCTCACTTTTGTAGTGACTTCGTAAACAAAAACGTAGGTTTGTACCTTAAAGTCTAAACCTACGTTTTTGTTTACCTCGCACACCTTGAGGTAAAAAACTTTAGTAGGATTTTACCTTACTTGTTTCTATCCAAGAACTCTATCACTGCCTGTAACGCCAAATCCTTGATTGGTACACCCGTGCGCATTTTCATTAGGGCAATGCGCTCGTAATATTTCATAGGCACGTAGATAGTAATGCCGTTCTCGGTCTTCTTGCCTTTCGGCTTGCGCATGTTCATTACAACATTGTTGCTGAATGATGTGGTTGCCGGCTGATTTGCTACATTTGTAGGTATCTCGGTTTCAGTTGTTGTAGAAGCAGTCGGCTTGTCTGTACCCAGAGCGTCTGAGGTCGGAGCAGTGGCAGCACTCGCTGCCGCTTCCCTACTCTCCTTGTTCTCCCTGTTCTCCTTACGCTGTTGTCTACCCGCCTCCAAGATGCGCTCGTTCTCGTCTATAGCGTCTGAATTTTCCAGACCAAAATGCGCAACTCGCTTCTTCATTTCTCTTGCCATACCCTATAATATATTAAAAAGTGAAACTGTTGATTATCTCCTTGGTAAAACGCTCGTAGTCCTGCCCTACCCTACAATATGGTGCATAAGTAAAGATGTCTTCTCGCATAGCCTGGGCTTCCACCATCTTGGTGTCGCGGCGTGTGTAAGCATCAAACATATAGTCCTGATACTTATCGCCAAGGTATGCCTTAAACTCCTTTGTGGCATTAGTCTGGTCGTTACTCATAACCATCAGCAAACCGCGAATGTCAAGGTCGGGATTAAGATCCTCACGTGTTTCCTCTATAGCGTTGATGATTTCGGCAATACCTTTTGTTGCCAACACTTCAAGCTGCACGGGCAACACCACGCTTGTGGCTGCCGTAAGTGCATTGTATGTGAGCAACGACATAGCCGGAGGACAGTCTATAAGCACATAGTCGAAGGCATCCACGACGGTATTTACGCCTTCGTCTGCCAGTTCGGTGCCTGCCATTTCGTTCAGAGGCTTGGCAAGCAACTTGCAAAGCACCTTGCGAGGCACGGCACGCTGATTTAGGAACGGTTCAATGGATATGAGCTGTGCAGCAGCCGGAGCGAGGTAAACGCCCTCGCGTACCTGATAGACGGGCAGATTGCTCTGTTGTACCAAAGCGTCGTAAACGGTAGGCTTGCCTACATTCTGGGTCTCACTCCATCCGAAGAGGAACGAGGCGCACGCCTGAGGGTCGAGGTCGATTATTAGCACACGTGGTAATCGTTTGCGTCCATCGGCATTCTCACCGAACTTACCCTTACCAAAACGACGCAAACCTGCTGCCAGGCTCTGCACTGTTGTTGTCTTGCCTACACCGCCTTTATGATTTACAAAGGCAAGCACTTCTCTGAGTCTTTCCATATTCTGTAAAAGTATTTAAATGTTAATAATATCTATTCATGTATGCAGAAAACATCGTTTCTGCAACACGTTGCAAATTTAAGAATTAAAACCGACATATCCAAACATCCACGCACATTTATTTGTTGATTTATTTCTTTATTGATTGTTTTCTTTATTCGTTTGTTCATTTCTTTATTTGTTTATTTATTGATGTGTGTATTTATGTATGTATTGGTTTCTTTGTTTGTTACTTTATGTATTGATTTATGTCTTGATTTATTGGTTAGTTTATGTATGCGTTTATGGATTTATGTGTGGATGTGTTTGTGTATCTATGGAAAAACACGAATGTTGATTTGTGGTTTTGTGGATTTATGTAATAGTGTAAATCCACTCTCCTCATTATCAGTCCAATTCGTCATTTACTGTTATGTCCACACGCCAATCATAAAAAGAAACGGATGAACCCGACCTTTCTTTAACATCGGATTCAACCGTTTCAACGGATTTTACCCTACAAGCGACCTTACCAGGTTTTCGCCCTTCTCCGTCAGCTTGTACACGTCCTCGCCGAACATACTCTGATACCACGTCTCAAGATACCCTGCTTCCACGAGTTCCTCCAGTTCCGGACAAGCTGGTTTTCCATCCACACGTCGATACCCCGCAAAACCTTTCTTCTGGATGTGCTTCAATGTTGCAATCTGACTCTTTGAAAATTTCTCTGTTTCTGCCATAATTCTATAAAGTTTTAAAAGATTAAAAATGCTTTTCTAATTACTTTAATTCACAATCCCGCTATTCTCCCCTTCGGATCTAACTCCTTGTTTCTTCATCTTATCGAGATAGCGACTCGAAAAAGCTGCCAACGCGCACTTCAGAACCACATATATCTGTATTAGGCTCTCGGCTTTAAGCAAACTTAAATCTATGAGTTTTCCGTCCTTCCATACTACCATGTGCACTCCCACTTTCTCGTCATCGTCACCTACGACAATGCGAATCTCGAATTTCTGATTTTTCACAAATTACACTACTTTTTATTTTGTCTCTTTGTTACATAGATACTGATTAAATATCCGTCCTCAGTTTCAATCTCCACGCCAGTTTTCGCTGCTCCGGCGTTTTTCGCAATAACCTTCAAGTTGTCAATATACTCTTCTACTGTCATAATGTTTATACTTAATAATGATTATAAGAACCGCAGAAAACGCAGAATACACAGAAATATTTTGATATACATTACACTCGAAAATTCCGCGACTTCTGCGTATTCTGCGGTTAAAACTCACTCCCGCATTCCTCCCAACATCGGCATTAAGAACACCGCAGCGCCCGCAAACGCCAACATCACGACTCCCGTTGACACAGCCATCAGCACCGCCAGTACACCCGCCAACACCGTCTTCACGCTCATGCCCTTGTCTTCACTTTCCGACGTGTCCTCGCGTTCCGCTCGTAGCGTCGGCTCGCCTACCAGGGGATAGTTACGCTTGCGCTTCGGCTTCAGCTGGGGTATAGGTTCCGGATCTGCTTCCAACTCCTGGTTCTGATTAATCTCAGGCTCTATAACGCAAGGCTCTACTTCCGGCTCCTGACTATGATTAATCTCAGACTCTATAACGCAAGGCTCTACTTCTGGCTCCTGACTATGATTAATCTCAGGCTCAGCCTCCACCTTGCCATCCACGCACACAATAACATCACCGTGCAAGCTGACCTCTATCTTGCAACCTGCCACAAGGCCCCTCTGGTTGAAGGTCTTCTCGCTTCCACAGTTGGCATGTGCAAAACGGTGTCCGTTCATCTCCACCTCGTCAAAGTCGGCAATATACGTCACCTTGCCCGTCTTCTCGCCTATCGTGGTATGGTGTCCGCGATATGTGGTTACGGCCTTGAATACGGGACGAAACTTAAACGCGCAGTTGTACTTTGCGTCATGGTCAGTATAGCCTATGCGGTCGTAATAGTCGTAGTTGTCAAACTTGAGGACAAGACCGTCGGTAGGGTAGGGCAGCTTTTCGCGCTCCAGCTCAGCCGTGCATACTATGCGCTCCACGTCCTGCGTCAACTCGTCGTCGCTCTTGCCAAGGTCTATCTGCTCCACGAAACCGCAAGTGAGGAAACCTCTATAAGCCAGCTCGTCCATCGCATAATAATGCAATGTTACCCCGTCGGCTATCAAGCGGAAGGGATGAAACTCCAGATGGATGCACTCCGACGGCACAGCCTCCTTCTTCGACATAATGCCATTGCTTGTGGATCTTGGCGACTTACCTGCCTTGCTATAACGAGCGAACTCTTCAAGCGAGATAATCACCTCACCTCTCAGTTCCACACGGTCCTCGTCCTTCCATTGCTCCACATATCCCTCAACGCCATTCACATACTTCATGTGCTCCAGGCAGTCGATACCATACAGCTCCTTGCCGTGTCCATAGGTCGCTTCAGATAACGCACCGCGACGATACACAAGGCTTACGGTCTCGCCGTCAAACTTCCACTCTACATCCACCTTCGCTCCCTTGCCGTTGATGTTGGCAGCTCTCTGCTGCGCTCTCAGGTATTTCACCACCGCCTTTGCATCATGCAGCTTCTTCATCGAGAGACAGGCCGTGCGGCGTGCCACCGTGCGCTTGCCGTTGCCGTTCTCGCTGTAGCAATGCTGGGTAGACGAGTCCTTCAGCACCTCGTCGGGATGCGCCTCCTCATACTCCTGCAAGGCGAAATACAACTCGTCATATCTCTCGTCGCTGATAGACTGCATGTTCAGCTGGAAATAGTTGTAGTCATACACCTTCATCTCGTCCACCAGCGCACGATAATCGTCGAAATTTGCAATTCTTTTCATCTTCCATAAAGTATTTAAAATGTTATTCTTGTTGTGTTAATCCTCGTTCTCGTTAGGGGTAGAATCTTCGTTGTCGTGCCAGAAGTGAGAATACTGCACCATGTCGATGGCTGTAATCAAGTCGTCGCCTGGATATACTTCCTGATCGAGATTCAAATACAAATTCATTTCCTTTCCCGACTTGAAACAGACTGTCACAGCATCATCTTCTTCTATGTCGTCATCGTCTTCACGCGAATAAAAGCTATAACTCTCTACCTCGCGAGCATCGAACACTACATTTGAGTTGTCTTCAATACCTTCGCCGCATTGTTTTGCATGAATAAACGGATAAACTTTCTTTGTTGCCATAATACTTTGTTTTTATTATTGTTATTATTTATTTTCACTTCTCTACTTGCGCCAATACGCCTACGACTCGTGCTTTGTCGTCGATATACCGATTTACCAAGCAATAGTCACCCGCCTTCACCCACTTGTAAGGAATACGCTTATAATCCCCGAAGTTTCCAGACGGTCTGTAATAACGTCGCTTACTTTCGTCTTCAGGGCATTCTGACGGTGAACTAATAACAAGGGAGCCAATGTTGTTGCAGAAAACGCCATCTTTCCACGTCCCTTCCTTGTACACATAGTATGTCTCAGGCTCTTTTACCTCCGACAATATCATATCACGAGCCTTCAATCCTAAGTCAGCATAAGGCTCGGTAAGGTCTACCTCAAAATCGAAACAAGTGGCAGCGCGAAGAATGCACATCGCGTAATCTGTCACAGCACCTTTGCCTCCGCTTGTAACGCGCACACAGCGCATGGTATCTGTAATATACTTGCCGCCACCGTGTGCCATTATCCATTCATGCACATCGTCAGTCACTACATATTGTCGTCTGGTGCCGCCGATGGCAGGTCTGCCTGCTGTCCTCGTCGTTTTACTGTTTTCTGCCATAGTCTATAATGTAAATGTTTTATTTGTCGTTCTTCTCTATCTGCTCCAACTTCATATACACAAGCGTGTTCTTGTCGTAGTACTGACGTGGCGCAGACGATGAATAATAAGTATTCTGACTCTCCCTGATACAGGGAGCAGCGTCCACAATACGCTTGCCGAAGCCCTGAATGGCGTGAGTCTTGCCGATGATGACAATGCCCGACTGATACGCCTCGCGCACCTTCACGGCAAAACGATGTAAAGCTGCTTTACTATTATTCTCCTCCTTCGTCACCTTTGCCAACACCTTCAGATGGTCGGTCGTTCGTGCTTTCGTGCGCAGCTCCAACGTGCCCTTCTTCTTGTAATTGACGCAAACGGCATACTCACCAGGCTTCAGTTGTTCCAGGTGCTCCTCCAGCGGGTCGTACCGCTGCAGTACTTCGATAGGCTTGATGCTCACGCTGTCCTTTGTTCCGGCAAGTGACGCCCTGATTTCCTGGGCTTCCTGTAAAGCCTTCGCTTTTGCTTCAACTTCCGCTTTCAGGCGAAGCTCCTCACGCTCGCGCTGTGCAGTCTCCTCGGCTATCTCACGATCCACGGCAGCGCGTATCTCAGCAACATCGTTGCCCATGTCCCTGCAAGCTGCCCAAAGACCACCACCAAACATGTTATAACTGTTTATTAGGCCCTTCTCGTTTTCGCATTTTCTGCCATCCAGCCGAGTGACACGCAGCCTCCCCGTCAGCTCGTCTCTATATACAAGCATATAGGTGGAGCGCAGGTTCTTCGACTTCCATACTCTAATCTGTTCTGCCATAATAGAATTGTTTTCTAAATCTTTGTTAATAATACAGCCAATTTCTTTGTCTGTACCGTTTTAATTCTTATATTTGCACCTGTCTTCGGAGGCTTTTAAATCGTACCTTTATGGAATAGGAATAAAAAAACAACTTCCGTTGACAGTCAGGCATCAGCCTGTGGATTAAAACGCTCACAAAAGAGCTAATTTCTACTATCGTAGATTCGAGCCAGATGGCTCGCGTAGCCCGGCTTAGGTCGGGCTTTTTTTATTTTCCTGATTCCACCCAATCCCCATAATCGGGCAGCTTGTCTATAACGAGACCTTTCAGATCCTTCACGCCGTGCTCCTCGCACAGCCACTCCTCCAGGTCGTCCCAATACCTCCAGTCTCTTGTCGCGCCCGTCTGCACATTGCGCAGACGGAGCGTAACAAATAGATAGTCATGGATGATGTCTATAATCTCGTACATAAGTCTCAATGATTAATATACTCACGTGCCCGATCTTTAGTGATCGGTTTTAAAAGTTTATTTTTTCCGTTCATTCACAATATCATCAAGCATTTCGCCTTCGAATAGTCTTATTACCTCATTCGCATTTGCCCATCCTTCAGCAAAATTTTCTGCAAGCTCTAAAGTTGCGGCATCAATAAAAGCATCAAGACCATCGTAATTATCGATGATGGATTGTTGTTCTTCTGAGCACTCAAAAACATCGTCAAAAGGAGAAAACTCTTGAAAATTATCCTTATTAACCAATTCCTTCGCAAGAGCTATGCGGTCTGCAAAAGAGTTGAGATATTTGAGCAAATCCGTGGCTCTCTCGTCAGTAGTTTCTGCGCACCCCAAATAAACAAGTTTAACGATAGACTTTGCAAGTGCTGTTTTATCTTCGGTTCTGGTATAATCCTTAAAATCAAATGGACTGCTCTCTTTCCATTTTGATGGAGGAAATGCCAAAACTTTGTTCTTTTCTTAAAAATTAAGCATTGCGAAATGTTTGCTTTCTTTCATCATAATTACTCCGCTTAACCGTGATGCGGTAGGGCTGAAAAAGTTGTCAATTTAATACTCTGCTATATAAGGAGATTATTCTTTGGAAACAGCTGCTGCCTCCGCATCGCCCTCCCAACAAGAAAACGTAACTAAATAACCTGTTTCCTCGTCTTTATATTGAGCGTACCCGTTCTGCCATTCAGGCGAGGCTTTTCTCGCTCGCTTGAATGCAGCAAGGACAATATCCTCTTCATCTGGTTCTTCATCCAAAGTAACATCTTCACCCAGCAGTTCATAGTCCTTGTTGTCGTCCACTTCAGGATTCTCGCAATATAGCAACCACGACTTCCAATTAGATCCGTCCCAGTAATTCCAAAACTTACAATCATAGAAGCATTCATTATCATCTAACCACTCTTTCACGAACTCACGAATTTCCTCTATTTTATTTGTTTTTTCTGCTTCTTCAAGAGCTTCGTCATCAGAGTACCATTCGTCAATATCTATTTCGTTGTCCTCGCCAAGCATAAAATGAAGGCCATCATATTTTTTCTCAAGTTCGGATTCAAGGTCACTCCAACATGTGCTTTCACCGTTTTTAAGCGAATAGTCATACGTCGTTCCATCGGCTGCGGTTCCGCTAATCTGATCCTCGTAAACAACGAAATAAGCTACTCCGTTCTCAAGGTGATTTATATTTTTTAATACTCTGACGTCGTTCATATATTGACTTACCGTGCTGTCGAGGGCTGAAACTTGTAATTAAAAACCTTACTATAACAAAGATGTTGCTCTTTATTTTAATTGTTTTTTGAGCAAATCAAACATCTCGTTTTCTTCTGCTTCGTCAAGATAATAACAAGCATGAGGGACGATGGTCGTTCTCAGATTGTCTTTATGTAGATAGATGATGTTTGCGTTCTCGTTACAAGTGCGAGGCTTATAGCACCTCTTCACCATTTCGGAGAATGATTTATTCTCCTTCTTTGCATAGTCGGTGTCCCAGATGTTCATAAGAGCAATGAGCTGCTTCCAACTTAATTCGTCCAACTCTATATTGCCATTTGCTTTTACGGTTTTCTCTAATATATTCTCCATAAGATTCCCGCTTGCCGTGTTGTGATAGGGCTAAAATCATTATTACTTAAAATCCACACCTTGCAGCGGATCATTATCGCCGCCGTTCTCGATTTCAATGTTTTTCGGTTGCTTCAAGACATGAGCCTTCATATAAGCTTTGTTTTGAGCATCTACCAGTTCTGAAGTCAGTATCAGGTCTTCCTCCATACTAAATGGATCCAAATCTTCAACAACTTTACGCAATGGTCCTAACGAGACCGCAAAAGCATCAAGGGTGCAATCGTGCGTCATGCTACATAACATATAATACGTACCATTTTCATCAGAACATTCCAGTCTTACAGTCCCATACGCCTTGATACCGTTTATATCTTCCGTTATAGATATACCGATATTACTAAGTGTTTCAGCAACTTTTTCTTTTATGTAATTAGGATCATTCAAAATATTAGGTGCAGAGTGAACTATCTTATCAAAATCCACATATCCTTTTATGATGTTGTCTAATTCAAATTTCGTAACATTTAATATACATAAATGCTTCACTCCAAAACCTACAAAAGGGTCGATGTCGCGAAATGAAACCTCTTTTCTATAAGTCTCCAAGTGGCTGGGCAAATCCTCAAATAAAATTCTTTCTATAACATGAAAATAGCATGTTTCATCCTCCTGACCAATACCGAACAGGTCGAAGATGTCGCCAGGTTCATTAGGTTCAGCTTTTAAATACTGACGTATGCTGACCCATGATGAATCATTGATGCCATCGAGTACCATTTTCGGTGATACCTCGTTGTTACTATCGCCAAGAAAATACTGAGGTCTCGAATATCGAAAAATGAAAGCAACAGCCAGTTCTTTCGTTGCAAAGAAAAATCTCTTACCATCCTTTGCCGAATATTCCTTGTCGCACAAATCGTGCGGATTTCTTTCTACTTCGTAAATTTTCATATCGTTCCGCTTACCGTGATGCGGTAGGGCTGAAAATCGGTGTTTATTATATAGTTTTATAAAAATTAATCTATTTCGTAGTTACGGTCGATCAAGCCGATGGCGTAATGATGTGTGTCATACTCATACTCCATTGTCTTTGCCTTAATGGTCTCGCAATATCCATCGGTACGAGCGATTACAATCTCGTCGTCTTCGGCATTCTCAATCTCGTCCTTCACATGCTCCATGTTGTTCAGGAATGAGCGCAACTGCTCGAAGCTGTCAAAGTCTGCAACAAACGGCTGCACCTCGTTCTCATAGAAGTCATCGAAGTCCTCCTTAGAATACTTATGATAATCGTCGCCATACTCGTCAGCCTAACGCTCGAACGGTTCCCAGGCTTTGTCCCCAGTTCTATACCAGAAGTTCCAGCCGTCGCGCTTGGTGAAGATTTCAATATCAAGACCATGTTCCTTAGCAAATTTCTCCGCTTCATCGAATGTATCGAAGCCAATGATAGCCTTCTGCAAGCCACGAGGATAACCACTTCTTTCTGCTGTAGTCTCTATCAATTCCAAGCCATTCTCGCTTGCAATCTCTTCTATCGTAGTTGTCATAACCTTAATGCCGAATTGCTGTTGCCGCCAGTTCTTAGGGTTTAAATTAGTTGTTTCTTTTATCTGATGCAAAGGTAGCGATTATATTTGAAACCGCAAAATAAATGACGCATAAATTGTATATTAATGCGTATTTTATTGTTTCTTTACATTTCCTCTGAATAATTCTGGCATTTGAATAATTCAAAATGCGCCGTGGCGCACAATTCAAAACTCAACATTCAATACTCAAAAATCATTCTGTCTCCCATCCAGGAGCTCGAACCTGGTGCCACGCCTTGCCGTGGTGGGCGTAGTGCTGCCGCTATCCTCGCGGACCGCAGCAGCCGGAAAACAAAAAATACTTAGATTATGATTATCAAGTTCCCGCCGAAGGAGTCGAACCTTCAAAAGGGCCGTGCCGGGCGCGGGAAAGGGTATGGGATATTTATTTAGCCTTGCAGCTCTCCACCGCCGTAATAACCCTTGTCTTAACGTGATAGTTATCAGCCTGTCGTAAAGTTGCATCAGAAATAGCTTTATAGATAGCATTGTAGGCATATATATTTTTATGAAATATTTCAATAGTAATCGTTTCTTTTTGTAAATTCATAATTTTCTGTCGTTTTTTAAGGGTTATAGAATACTATCTGATCTCTTCCAAACTGATTGCTCCGTAAATCAGCTTGCTCTGCAAAAGCTGATAGAAACTATTGCAATCTTCTTTTGCGTCCGTGCGCAGACTTTCGATTTGGTCCTCAATATCCATACTATTATCTTCATACGAGAAGTAGTCGTTTTTAATACCCTTAATAAGGGCATTGACAAGACGGCGAGTGCCAGCCTTTGAAGAAGCCCAAATGCCGTAAAGACTAAATGAGCTGTGCGATTTCCATTCGTTGCAAGTGTTCAGTACATATACTCGTTTCATAATTTTCTATTGTTTTACAGGTTCTATAATATATTCGTCTTATACCATACAGCAGCCTGAGCCATTGCGTCCTTCAGCTCCTCGATGATCTGCTCGTAATTGTCCTGAGTGACGTGTACATGTCGCTCTGGATGCTTGCCGTCATGGTCGCCTGAAGCAAGGTGTATAATGCAGAATGTGCGGTCTGTGTCGTGTGTGGCAACCAGGCCTCGCTCCTTGAGAGCTGCCACCGTGCGGTCGAAGTCTGCCGGAGTGGTGGGTATCACCTGCAGCACGCTCCAGGGATATTCCTGAGCCGCGAGGAGTATGTGTCCTTCCTGATCACTAAGCAGGAAGGAGTGAATTGTTTTAGATGTCTTCATATTGCAAAATTAAACGAAAGTTGGCGTATGTCTGCTTCTTGACGACTTTTTCTTCTACTTGCCTTGAATTTTACTTCGCGCATAATGGCATCCAGGCGTTGCTGTTCTGCCTCGATGTACCGTTTCTCCTCGTCAGTCAATGGAGGCGTTACAAACGATTCCAGAGCTTTCTTGAAGCGATATTCGCTTACTTGCTCATTGCCGATAAAACATTCAACTCTTTGGTACGATCCATGACGAAGACGTACCTTGCCGCCTTTCCACGTCAAATTGCCGATGGTGTAACGCTTGTAATACCACAGCAGACTGTGATAAGTCAGACCCCATGTTTTAGCCCAATGTTCAGCTGCATTTGTGCTGTTGTCGTAATAGTTTCCTCTTCTTTGCGCCTCGCACTTAAACTCCTGTAAAGTCATAATCCTTAGTATTTTTAATGTTCTATAATAGGGGCAAACTGCCCCCGTGATACCTTATTTCTGATTTTCCGCTAATATTTTTCTTACGCTATAATAAGTCGTATTAAAAGGATATTTCACTTCGTTAATGACATATACCACGGTCGGCTCCGTCATACGCAATGTGTCGCGACACTCCACACGGCCATACATACCATGTACCATAAAGTTCAGGGCGCACATCTTGCAAACAATAGGATCGCTGTCCTGTGCCACATACTCGAAGCGGCGGCCCGCTGAATGGTCCAGCTTGCTCTTCTCCATGTAGTGAGCCAGAAGCAAACGTCCGCTACCTGCAGCACAGTCGTTCACCTTGCCATGGTCTCCGGCTCCCAGGGCGCTAATCCGTGCCATAAGGTCCGACACACTCTGAGGCGTGAAAAACTGTCCCGTCTTCGATGCCTTGCCACGGCTCAGATACATTTCCTCGTACAGGATGCCGAACACGTCCAACCACTCGCCACGATCCATCGCTTTTGCCACATCGTCGAGCCACTGAAGGGCGAGAACGGCAAAGTCAGGATTTTGCTCCGTGCAGTTCAAAATGTGTTGACTATATTCAACGGTGCCAGCCTTGAAAACGTCAACGCTGAAGAACTCTATAAGGTAGTCGCAGAAGTCACTAAGAGCCATTTCTTGCGGTCTGCTGTGCTGGTCGGCCTGTTCTGTCAATACGTCGATATATTTCTTTTTGTCCATGATTTTTTCAAAAAATTAGGTGTTCTATAATAGGGAGCTGCCCTGCTGCCAGGTGCAGTCCCGTGAATGATAGCTTAATAAGATAGCCACAAGTTGGAGAGGCAGTGGTACTTGCTTAGTGCGTGAGTCCTGGCGAACTCTCGGATCTCGTTATTGTACTGTTGCATGTCCTTAAATATCTGTTCTGCTTTTCGTGCCAGACGCAGGTATGCCGCATACTTCCTTTTTGATGCCTTGATGTTCTCAATCGTCTCCAGACGATCGTTTTTATACTTTTCTATAACGGCAACGCCTTTTTCTGCTTCTAAACGGTCGCCAGTATTCCACTGCCATTCGTTCGGATTCACTTCTTTCTCATTGCCAATATAGCGGCGGTAGCCATTGCCCCAACTAACATAGATAGTGATGTTAGGATAATCTTTCCAGTCATTGTATCTGTAGACGTCGTAACATTTCAGGTTAAAACAATATTCGTCGAACGAGCTATAAAAGCCAGTTTCCTTCTTCACCGCATCGTGGAAGCGTTTGTTCAGCACCTTGCCGTCAAACTTTCGGCACACCTGAACAAGTCCGTCCAGACCCTTTATTTCAAGCCGTATGCGCTCTATCAATGCGTCCGCGTGCTTGCAATACTCCTTAACCTCGTTGGCCTTCTTGTCGGATTCATACTTTTTAGCAGCCGCCATAAAGTCGTCCTCCGTGCCGATACTGTAGGCTTCTTCCTCTCTGCCATTCTCACGGCTAAACTGATGATACAAGTCTACATACTTCTGCGCATCATCCTTTGTGGCAAAGTGGCACACACCATCCATGCTTTCAGTCTTCCACAGCCACATGTTACCGTCGCTGCAAATCAGATTTTGTGCTTCAACAAATAAACGGTCCATAATATTCTCAATTTTTTACATGTTCTATAATATGGCTGCCCTGCTGCCAGGTGCAGCCCCGTGAATGATGAATTAATAACCCTTCCAGAAGTAGGAGTGATGGCCATACTGGCTCAAGGCCTTCTCCTTTGCAAACTCGCGGATCTCGTAGTCGTAGTCTTCCATTTCCTTCATAATTGCCTCTGCTTTTCTTGCCAGACGCAGATAGGCTGCATACTTCTTCTTTGAAGCCTTCAGACTCTCGATTTTGGACAAACGGTCGTTTTTGTAAAACTCTATAACAGCAATGGCTTTTTCTGCCTCCAGGCGTTCGCCTGTGTTCCACTGCCAATCGTTCGGATTCACGTCCTTCTTTTTACCGGTGTAAAGGTTATACCCGTGGCTCCAGTCTGCGGATATTGACACGTTTGGGCGATATTCCACAATACGGTAATAATCCCAGCAATTCAGCTCGAAGCGGTATTCACCAAACGAACTATAAAAGCCCGTCGCCTCCTTCACGGCATCGTGGAAGCGTTTATTTAGGACCTTTCCATCAAACTTTCGGCACACCTGAATAAGTCCGTCCAGGGCTTTTATCTCAAGCTGTCTGCGCTCTATCAATGCGTCCACGTGCTTACAATACTCCTTCACCTCGTTGGCCTTCTTGTCTGCTTCATGCTTTTTTGCAGCCGCCATAAAATCGTCCTCCGTGCCGATGCTGTAGAGCTCCTCTTTCCAGCCCTTCTCACGACTCAACTGATGGTACAAGTCTACATACTTCTGTGCATCCTCTTTGGTGGCAAAGTGACGAACGTCATCCATGCTTTCAGACTTCCACAGCCACACCTCACCATCGCTGCAAATAAGATTTTTTGCTTCAACAAATATCTGATACATAATTTCTCAAAATTTTATGTGTTCTATAATAGGGCTGCCCTACTGTCAGGTGCAGCCTCGTGAATGATGATTAGTAAGATAATACCGCTATACGATAGTACTCCGTTTCCCCTTCCTCTGGGATGTTGGCAATACACATGTCGCCCGTGGGAGCCTCGTAAATATACGAGCTGCCTATAATATCGTACACCGTGAACTCACCTCGCAGCTCGCTGTGTTCGCCACTGTTGGCTATACATGTGATACCGTTGTGGTAGCCTCCAGAAGGTACTGGGAAGTCCCCACCTACCATTCTATCCTGGAGAAAGCGCAACGTATATCTGCCAGCCTCCTTGCTCGTCAGTCTCAGGGTCTGTGCCAGGAGTCGCTTCGCCTCCTTCCATCGTGCCTCGTTGAACATGTCGCGACGTTGTGGTAAATACTTTGTATCGTTGGTAACGTTGTATAATATTATCTGTGCCATAATCTGTAAAATTTTAAAATGTTGTGATGTTTTTATCTGCCTATAATAAGGCGTATTTAATACTCAATGCAAAGTAAAAGTACCACTACTGCTGCAATGATGTTGTAACCTACGAACTGCCAGCCAGAGCACTTTATGGGATCGCCATCCTGGACAAAAAAGCTGTGCTGAGTCTGGAGCCACTGGCAGACCGTTTTTAGAGCCGCCAGGGCGTTCTTGACCATACGATTGGCGAGTAGCACGAAAACGGCAAATAACGCCGTCAGAAGGGCGCGTGTGCCCGTTGTGCATGATATTGTGATATTCTGTGCCATGATGATATTGTTTTATGCTGTTTTCTTCTTCTGTTCTTCCACTTCTTGCCACAGGCGTTTGCCCGTCTTGCTGTAGCCGGCTTCACCGTTGAAGGCGCGGAACGTGCAATACATTTCCTCGTCGCAATACATCGAGAAGGCAATTTCAGCCTCGTTTTTCAAGTCGTCTATAATAGACTCAATTTTGCGGAGAATGTGTGCAGCGTGAATCTTGCTGAGTCCTTGGTTGCCGTACCAATCGTCGCGAATCACGTCGTCGGCTGTCAAGTCGTTGTAATCATAATCACACGTCTCGTAGTAATAGTCTACCTTTCTGCAGGTCTTGATATTTACAAACCAATCAAAATTGGCCGCCTCGTAATAGCCAGACGTACAGCCGGCTTGAATGGTGATGTCGATAGAATTGTCGCCGCAATTAATAGACACGGTTTTCGCTGAGAATAGAGTCGTGGGGTAGCTTCTATCGCCGTCGCGCTCCTCTATATCGTGCCATCCCTTCGCCTTCAGCTCGTAGGCTACATTATCTTTGTCGGCATCATAATTAAATTCTGTGCTTAATTCGTCAAACTTGTCTAATAGGTTCTGATCGAGTTCGCGCTCGTCAATTTCCTCCTGAGTGTAATATACAGGCATTCCAAACACGAAATAGCGTGAGGCGTTCTTTAATGCAAAATTCGGTGTACTCATAATCTAAAGTATTTAAAAGTTTGTGATGTTATATGTTGTCTATAATATTATTAAAACAGGCCGTTTTCTTTGCCACACTCGTTATATCCGTATTCTTTTTGCTGATACATCAAGGCAGCAACGGCAGCACATTGTGCGCCTGTCAGCTTTGCCAGTTTTGAAGAGCTCTCTATGATCTTGTATAATGTTTCGGCAGTGAATGGAGTTAAGGTAGTCGCCTTGAGGTAATTATTATATCGTGTCATAATCTATTTGTTATTTAAAGTTGGTGATTTTTTTGTTGTCTATAATAGCGAGTAAATTAAGCGCAGCGCATGAAGTCGTCCAGATAATAGCGGATGCCATAAATTGTAAAATACGGACGTGATTCGGCTTCAGGATCACGCGGGCATGTGTATTTGATACGCTGCCAACGTCGCGCCGTGTGCTCGTTTCTGCTGGTGCAGTCGCGCCATAATACCCATTCGCCGCCATCGTCTATAACAATGCAATAACCGCCATAACTGTTAGTCTGAAGGTAAGCGCAACCGAACTTAGAAAGCTCATCGAACTCCTGTTTTTTTGTGACTCTTGCCATAATCTGTAAAATATTAAAGTTGTTATAATTATATTGCATAAGACTTCACTGTAACGGCCTTATCGGCGCAGAACTCAACGGGATCCGTCTTCAGGATATAAGCCTTCTCGCTCTTGTTATACTGATAGCCCTGATTTTTCACAGACTTCATAACAAGGTTTTTAACGCGATAGTCAACACGCGAATAACCTACAAGCGACCATGCACCGTTTTTTCGGTTGATGGTGTAATGTTCAATTAGATACATTGTTTTCATAATCGTAAAGTATTTTATTTATTTCTTTTTACAATCGCAAAGGTAATATAAAAGTATTTACTATCCAAAATATTTTAGCCAAATCTTTACTTAAAGTATTATATTTAACATTCATAAAGTATTATCCGTCTAATACAATAGTATTATTCACATTCGTTCACAATTCCCTAATATCCGTGATGCTCTATAAGGTCTATAACGAGCTGCCTGGAGTGGGCACGGCTGCAATACCCCTAATATCTGTAATATTGTATAATGCGTGTAACGTGATGGAGTGGGGCACCATAGAGCGCCATAGAGCACCATAGAGAGCCATAGAGAGCCATAGAGCGCCATAGAGCACCATAGAGAGCCATAGAGCGCCATAGAGCGCCATAGAGCACCATAGAGAGCCATAGAGAGCCATAGAGCGCCATAGAGCACCATAGAGAGCCATAGAGCGCCATAGAGCGCCATAGAGCACCATAGAGAGCCATAGAACACCATAGAGAGCCATAGAGAGCCATAGAACACCATAGAGAGCCATAGAGCGCCATAGAGCGCCATAGAGCACCATAGAGAGCCA
>ERZ1034678.440-NODE-440-length-23322-cov-22.472859_pt1 | contig 23322 bp, 36 predicted proteins | sample MGYA00520640_ERZ1034678 | MGnify/ENA primary metagenome ERZ1034678 (study PRJEB33766, sample SAMN09781767) | gut metagenome | biome: gut microbiome | host: Homo sapiens | place: Madagascar | study: EMG produced TPA metagenomics assembly of the PRJNA485056 data...
CCAAAAGACTTATAATAAATCATATCAAATAAAAAATCTTAAATAAAAAATTATAGGGGGTGACAATATGGCAAAAATGACTTTAACCGAACAAGCACAAGAGATTTTAAAAATTGCAGAAGAAAGCGGAGTACAAAGTAATTACTTTTTTATAACTACTTTCAAAAGATATCAAATGCAATTAGTTATGTTATATGAATTAGAAAAATCTATAAAAGAGGATGGAATACTGGTTGAAAAAGAATATGTTAAAGGTAGAAAAAATTTATACTCTAGTCCAGCAGTAAAAGATTATAATGCAACAACAGATAGTGCAAATAGAACAGTCGCAACTCTTATGAAGATCATTAAGAATTATAATGTAAGTGATACAACCGAGGATGCAGACCCGCTTATGAAGATCATTAATGGTGGTGAAGATGATGGCGGTGACGAGCAGTAAGGCTTACGAATGTTGCAAAAAATCTATTAGAAAGAAAACCACACCGAAGTACGTTAAGTTACAAATGAAAGCATGGATGCGGATTGCTGAAGGAAAAGACAAGAAATATTTCGTATCCGAAAAGAAAGTTCAACAGATTGAAAACATTCTGAAACTGCTTAACATGCCGAAAGGATTGAAAGCAGGACAGTCGATGTATAAGTGTGCCACTGGTTATCAGTGGCTATTTTATACATCCATGCTATGCACTGTATACCGTGACAAGCCAAACAAGCGCAGATACGAGACAGGGCTTTTGGAAATTTGCAGAAAGAACTTCAAGACGTACACGGTCGCCACAATCTTCATCATCTTGTTTTTGACAGAACCAAGGTTCTCAAAGTTCTTTTCAGTAGCTCCAGATGGTGCATTGTCGAGAGAGATAAAAGAAGCAATCTCAGATACAATCAAAAGCAGTCCGCTATTATACGAGTACAAAGGAATGAAGCGTTTCAAATTGTTAAGAGACTACATCAAGTTCAAGCCGAATGAAAACACGCTTATACCGCTTGCGTACAGTAACAACCGTATGGATGGACGTATGCCGAACGCATTTATCGCAGATGAGGTTGGAGCATTGCCAAACGGTTATCCTGTCGAAGCGATGAGATCAGGGCAGCTGAACGTTGTAAACAAATTAGGTTTTATCATCAGCACAAAATATCCGACAATCGACAATCCTTTCGAGGACGAGGTTGCGTATGCCAAGAAGGTTCTGGACGGTATCGAGAAAGACGATACTGTTTTTGCGCTTTTATATGAACCTGACAAAACTTCCGATTGGGAAACAGACGATCTTATTTTGAAGCAGGCTAATCCGGCGGCGCTTGAAATCCCTGAAATTTGGGATGATCTTGTAAAGAAAAGAGCCAGAGCCATTGCCATTGAGAATGAGCGAGAGAATTTCGTTACAAAGCATTGCAACATTATCTATCAAGGTCAGGGAACAGAAACATTTATTGATGTTAAGGATGTTCAAGCATGCAAGGTTGCGAATATTGATTGGTCAGGAAGAGTTGTATATTTAGGTGTTGACCTTTCAGAATCGAACGATAATACATCTGTTGCCATGGTTTCTGTAGATGATGATGATAACATTCTTGCAGAAAGTTTTGCGTTCATTCCAGCAGACAGGATCACGGAGAAAACAGTCTCAGAGCGTGTAAACTATCAAGAATTATTGAAGAGTGAGAAGGTATTTGCGTGCGGTGACAGAGTTATCTCATATGCATTTGTTGAGCAATTAATCTTGAGTGTTGAGAGCCGTTATAACGTACAAATACAGGCGATTGGATATGATAGATGGAATGCATTAAGCACAGCGCAGAAATTGGCTAATGAAGGCTATAACACGGTTCAAATTAAGCAGTATTCAAGCGTGCTACATTCTCCAACAAAGAGGATGAAAGAAGCAATACTTAAGCAGAAATTCAAATACACAGAAAATAAATTGCTAGAGATAAACTTTCAGAATGCAAAATGTGCATATGATACTAACAAAAACATGTATGTGAGTAAGAAAAAGAGTAATGGAAAAGTTGATATGGTGGTATCACTTATCAATGCGATTTACCTTCTTGAGCAGGATTATTTCTTGAATGAAGGTGACTTCACATTCCAGATGATTTAATTGTAAAAACCGTGTATTTATGCTAATATATTTGCGTAAAAATGTTTCAAAAAGAAAATACTAAAAAAGGGCGGTAATGAGAATGGCACTTTTCAAAATATTCAATAAAAGAATCAAGAACAAAGTAAATATTAACGATCAAAGTGTTCAGCTTGACGATGTGCTGTTATCGGCATTGCTCAATAATGAGACAATCACGAGGGAAAAGGCCCTCACGCTTCCTGCCGTATCAGGTGCTGTTGATTTTATCAGTGGTTCAATTGCGGCAATGCCTGTTAAACTTTACAGATATAAGTCTGGAAAGGTTGAGGAAGTTCAAAGAGACAGCCGTGTACGAATGCTGAACGGTGACACAGGAAACACACTTGATGGTTTCCAAACAAAAAAGGCCATGGTCGAGGATTATCTGCTTGGCAAGGGTGGATATTGTTACATCCAGATAGACAGACAGAACAATGTCACGGCGTTAAAATATATTCCAGATATGGACGTTACTGTGTGGTCAAATTCCGACCCGATGAATCGCTTCGTACAGTTCTATGTTGGCACGGATAAAATCTATCCGTGGAACATGGTAAAACTCTTGAGAAATACCAAAGACGGAGCAAGCGGAAAGGGATTGACGGAAGAAATTTCAAAAGCACTTGAAACGGCATACAGTACGTTGGTGTATCAGCTTGGACTGGTTCAGACAGGTGGTAATAAAAAAGGATTCTTACAGGCAGAGCGCAGACTTGGACAGGAAGAAGTGGACAAGCTCAAAGAAGCATGGAAGAGGTTATACGCCAACAACACCGAGTCCGTCATGGTCTTGAATAACGGCATCAAGTTTCAGGAGTCGTCAAACAGTTCTGTTGAAATGCAGTTGAATGAGTCGAAGAAAACATTACAGGATGAAATCAATGGAGTTTTCCACATTCATAGTGATTTCAATCTGACATTCAAGGAAGCGATATATCCGATTATTAAAGCATTTGAGACAGCACTCAACAGCACGTTGCTGTTGGAAAAAGAAAAGAAAAACTTCTTCTTTGAATTTGATACTAAGGAAATTGTGAAAGCAAGCATCAAAGAGAGATTCGATGCTTACAAGGTTGCAAAAGATACAGGACTTATGACTATCAATGAGTTGCGTCGTATGGAAAATCTCAATTACATTGAGGGCATGGACGTGATCAATGTTGGACTTGGAGCAGTTCTGTATGATATTGAAACCGGAACGTATTATACTCCAAACACCGGACAGGTGACAGGTGGAGATGAAGAAGAAAAAGCTGATAAAGTTGAAGAGAAGGGGGCAGATGATGAAATACAAGTACCTGAAGAATCTGACGAAAAATAGTGCAGATTTCTATGTATACGGCAATATTGTTGATGAGAACAAGCCAGACTTGTGGACTGGTGAGAAATCAGAAACAGCAGTTGATACGAACGCACTCAATACAGAGCTTGACAGCTTGAATGGTGTGACAGACTTTAATATTTACATCAATTCAGGCGGTGGCTCAGTGTTTGCAAGTTCCGCAATGGCCACGATGCTAAAGAGATTCAGGCAGAACACCGGAGCAAAAATTCATGCATATATTGATGGATTATGTGCAAGTGCCGCAACGTATCTTGCCATGGTTGCAGACGATATCAATATTTACAAAAATTCAGTGCTGATGATTCACAAGCCGATGACGTTTGCATACGGAAATGCTAACGAGCTACAGCATGACATTGACACACTCAATCTGATTGAGTCTGGAACGATGTTGCCAATGTATGAAGCAAAGGCGAAAGAAGGAATCACAGCAGAAAAGATTGCAGAGCTGGTGGAAAACGAAACGTGGTTCAGTGGTAATGCGGATGATGATATGTACATCGGAAATTATTTCAATGTTAACGCACTTGAAACAGTGAAGGATGTACAGGCATGTGCAACAGATTTATTCAGAAATTACAAGCATGTGCCAGATGCACTAAAAAAACCAAAACAGACTAAAAAGCCTGTCAAGGATCGTGCGCTTGATTATTCAGCATACGAGAATATTATTTGTTCATTAAAGAAAGACGGAGGGGCGAAAGAATGAACGTAAAAGCACTTATCGAAAATCGAAACGCAAAAGTCGCTCAGATGGAGAACTTGTTGAAAACTGCAAAGGCAGAAAACAGATTACCATCTGAAGACGAAAAGAAGCAGTTTGCAGACCTTGAAAAGGAAGTCAAGGACATTGATGCAGCTATTGCTATGTATGACAAGATGGCCAGCATGAGCATGAAGAAAGTACCGAGCGCACCTGTTGAAATGACAGATGCAGAAAGAGATCGCAAAACATTCGAGAATGCAATTCGTGGAATTGTAAATACTGACTCACCAACAATGCCAGCAGATGCAAAAACACTTATTCCGACAACTGTTTGGAATAGAATCATTTCTCAGGTTATTGAAATCTCACCTGTATTCTCTATGGCAGACCGCTATAACATCACGGGCAAACTGGTATTGCCAAAGTATGACGCGCAGAACAGTTCTATCGTGATGCAGTATGCAGATGAAGGAACGACAGCAGAGTCTGGAAAGGTTGTTATCAGCCAGATTGAACTTAATGGATTCCTTGCACGTTGTCTTGCAAAAATTTCAAAAAGCTTGATTAACAATTCCAACTTTGACATCGTTGGTTTTGTTGAAGCAAAAATGGCACAAGCAATCGCATTGTATTTTGAACATGAGATTTTGTTCGGAACAGTAGGCAAGGTTGAAGGTCTAACTGGAATTACATCAGATATGACTGTTACAACTGCCGCAGCCACAAAGATTACATCAGACGAGTTGATGGATTTACAAGACAAGGTGATTGACAACTATCAGGGTAATTCTATTTGGATTATGAACCGTGAAACTCGAAATGCAATCAGAAAGTTGAAGGATAATGACGGCGATTATTTGTTGAACCGTGATTTTACAGCAAAATGGGGATATACACTTCTAGGCAAGGATGTTTATTGCTCTGATGCGATGGACAAGATGCTTGCAGGAAAAACAACCATTTATTACGGTGACTTATCTGGTTTAGCTGTGAAAGTTTCAGAAGAAGCTAACATGCAGGTATTACAAGAACGATATGCAGAAGAACATTTACTTGGAATTCTAGCTTTCGTTGAGTGGGATGCGAAAGTTGCAGATACTCAGAAGCTTGCAAAACTTGTGATGGCAGCAGTTAAATAATAAGGGGTGAAACAATATGGAAGTAAGCAAGGTTAGTGATATTACAGCAGATAGCGTTTCAGAGTATCTAAGACTGGACGAAGTAAGTGAAGAGGAAAAGAATACATTGACCATGCTTATTTCTGTTGCAACCTCATTTATCAAAAGCTATACAGGGCTTGATGATGATGGCGTTGACAAATATCATGAATTTGTGATTGTGGTGCTGATTTTGTGTCAGGACATGTGGGACAACCGCACGATGTATGTTGATAGCAAGGACTTGAACAATACTGTTCAGAGCATTCTTGCGATGCATAGCATCAATCTGTTGTGAGGTGTTGGCTATGTTAAATGCAGGAAAGTATTCAAAGCGTATCACAATTTACAAGACTGTGATTGTGACAGATGAGGATGGCTTTCAGACAGAGCAGAAGCAGGTGATTCTTACACCATATGCATATGTTAGAACGACAAAAGGCTTTACGCTGATTGCGAACAATTCTGATTTTGAAAAAGCATACACCAACTTCACGATTCGGTATCCGAAAACAGAAATCACAAGGGATATGCTGATTGAGTTTCATAGCAAGACATATACGAAGACATATACGATTGAATATCTGAACAACGTTGATGAAAAAGGTGTAGAACTAGAAATTCAGGCAAAGGAAGTGACACACTGATGGCAAAGATTATTGCTGATATTGACGACAGTGTATTGAAGGATATATCTTACATCGACAAGCAGTTTGATCACATCTTTGGTGGCATGACCAAAGCAGGGGCAGAGGTTGTTTACAAGAATGTTATTTCGGCACTTCCAGAGCCGCTGAGAAGTTCAGGCTTTAGCAGTCATGTGAAACTGTCGAAAGTGTATAAAACGCCGTCAGATGATGGTATCAATACAAAAGTCATGATCACTGGATATTTCATCAACAAAGATGGAAGAAAGACTCCTGCACCACTTGTTGCTAACATGTTCGAGTATGGCAGTGACAAAAGGAACTATCCAAAGCAACCGTTCTTCCGAAAGTCTTTCAAAAAGTCACAAATCAAGAAAGCTATGGAAGAAGCGCAGAAGAATTTAAGCGGAGGTCTGTTGGATGAATAAACTCATCGAAAAAACATTGAGTGACTTTACGGTCAACGGTGAAAAAATTCCGGTCAAGTTCTTGCGGTATAATGGCACTGAAGAAACGTACATCACGTATATGGAAACAGATGCAGAGAGTACGTTACATGGTGATGATGAACTGCTCAATTATATCGAGTATTATGATTTTGATATCTACACAAAAGGCAATTACAAGCCGATTATCAAGGCACTAAAGGAATTGCTTACGAGTGTTGGGTTTATGTGGGAACCTGACAGAACGTCCTCAGATATGTATGAGGATGATACGAAGTACTACCACAAAACATTATGTTTTTCAATCGAAAGGAGCGAATAATGGCTAAAATTGGTTTAAATAACTTCCGATATTCAAAACTTACGGAATCGGAAAATGGTCAAGCGACTTATGATGGCGCGAAAAAGCCAGCCAAGGCTATTTCCTGCAAAGTGGATATCAGCAACAACGATGCGTCTTTGTATGCAGATGATGCATTGGCTGAGAGCGATACTTCATTTCAGAAGGGGTCTGTTACAGCAGGAATTGACAACGAAGATGTGCAAACTATGGCAGACCTTTTGGGACATACTGTTTCAGAAGAAGGATCGGAGCTTGTCAGAAATGCAAATGATGTTGCACCATATGTAGGTTTCGGACGAATCGTCACAAAGATGGTGAACGGTGCTTACAAGTACACGGTAGAGTTCCTATGCAAAGTTAAGTTCTCAGAACCATCACAGGATGATTCTACAAAGGGCGAAAGCGTATCATTCAGCACAACTGAACTTAACGGAGTGGTGGCGACATTGGCTGATGGCACATGGTCAAAGTCAAAGACGTTTGATACAAAGACTGAAGCTGTCACATATCTTGAAGGACTGATGGCAAAGACTTCAGTTTAAAAGAATATTAAAGACAGGGTTCGTCCCTGTCTTATTTTTATAGGAGGCAAACATGAAGGAAATCTCAAAAGAACTAGAATACAAAGGCAAGAAATACAAGCTTGTTTTCAATCTGAATGTGATGGAAGTTATTCAGGAAAAATACGGCACATTGGATAACTGGGGAAAGCTCACAGACGGCACAGAAAACGATGATGAGCCAAACGCAAAGGCTGTTATCTTTGGAATCACGGCAATGCTGAATGAAGGAATTGACATCGAGAACGAGGAAAATGGCACAAAAGAAAAGATGCTTACACGCAAGCAGGTTGGAAGAATGATCACAGAAATTGGATTGCAAGCATCTGCACAGTTGATGAATGGCGCTGTCGTTGACAGCACACAGAGCTCCGAAAAAAACGTATAATCCCCGATGAGGATGAACCAGAGCCGATAGACTTTACATGGTTCTACTTTATCGGGCGTAACAAACTTGGCTTTACATTTCATGAGGTTGGCAGATTGACACTTACAACTTTCAATATGTTTTATAAGCATTACAAAGATGATTTTGATTTTGAATTGATGCTTGAAAAGACAGGAACAACATACGCAAAAGCATACGAGAAATCACAGCATGAGGACGACTGGTTCTAGGAAGGGGGTTGCATATGGCACTTGGTGGAACAATTAAGTTAAAAGGCGAAAGCGAATACAGGCGAGCATTGAGTCAGATCACACAGAACTTGCGTGAAGTATCTTCTGAAATGAAGGTTGTCACAAGTACATATGACAAGAACGACACAAGTACCGAAGCATTGACAGCCAAGAGTGACGTGCTGAACAAGCGTCTTGAAGAGCAGAAAGCGAAGCTGAAACTTGTTTCTGACCAGTACAAGACATATCAGGATGCTGTTAAACAGTCAGCAGATGAGCATGCGCAACTCGGCGAAAAACTTGAAAGTGAAAAGGGAAAGCTTGCAAGTATTGAAGCTCAAGTTGGCAAGAACAGTCAAGAGTACAAAGAGCAAGAAAAAGTTGTTAACGAGTTGCAGAAGCAGTATGATGAAAGCACCGCAGCGCAGGACAAGAACAAGAAATCATTGTCACAGCTTGCAGTACAGATGAATAATGCTCAAGCGGACGTTAACAAGACAGCGAAAGAGATTGACAACCTCGGCAAAGAGTCTGATGACAGTTCAAAACAGGTTAAGAATCTGTCTAACAATATGAATGATGCCGATGATGCATCAAAAAAGCTTGGTGATGGTTTCACTGTTCTAAAAGGTACGATGGCTAATCTTGCATCACAGGCAATCAGCAAGATTGTTGATGGATTCAAGGGACTTGTTAGTGGTGCGGTGGACTATCAGAAGTCCATGGAGTATTACACGACATCGTTTACGGTCATGACAGGTTCAGCCGATAAAGCAGGGGAAACAGTCAAAAAGCTTGCTGATATTGGAGCAACAACTCCATTCGATATGCCACAGTTGGCAGATGCAACATCTTTGCTGATGAACTTTGGTTTTAGTGCTGATGATGCTGTCGATAGTATGATGATGCTTGGTGATATTTCACAGGGAAATGCGGACAAGCTGAACTCTATTGCGAGAGCGTATGGAAAGATGAACTCAGCGCAGAAAGTAACACTTGAAGACATCAATATGATGATTGATGCAGGATTCAACCCGTTGCAGGAAATCTCAGAGAAAACTGGAGAAAGCATGAAAAGCCTTTATGACAGAATATCAAAAGGCAAAATGTCAGTTGATGAGATCACGGAGTCGATGAAGCGGTCAACATCTGAAGGCGGTAAATACTTTCAGTCAATGGATGCACAATCTCAGACTTTGGATGGTAGACTTTCGACATTGAGTGATACGATTAATTCAAAACTTGGTGAAGCATTACAGCCCATTTTACAAAAAGCTGCTGATGAGTGGATTCCAAACATCACAAATGCAATCGACAATATGGATATTGATTCTGTCGTTTCTGTCATTGATGATCTTATTTCTGGCGTTGGTGATTTATTCGGATTCATCATGGACAATGGTGGTACGATTATTTCTCTTATTGCAGGAATTGGAACGGCAATGATGACGTGGAAGGTTGCATCAATGATAAACGGCTTGGTTACGGCAATCCAAGCGTTTCAGGCAGCTAATGAAGGTGCAACTATTGCACAGGCATTACTTAATGGTGTTATGAATGCCAATTCGATCATGTTGGTTGTCACGTTACTTGCAGGACTAATAGCAACAATCGTCACATTGTGGAACACAAACGAGGGATTCCGAAATGCTGTTATAAACGTGTGGAATGCATTCAAGGACACGGTCGGAAATGTAATTACATCGGTTGGTGGATTCATAGACAACCTAATATCATGGTTCCAGGCTCTTCCTGGGCGTATTGGTGCATTCCTTAGTAATGTTATAAGCAACGTACAGAATTGGGCTTCTAACATGGTTTCTAGGGCTTCCGCAGCAGGTTCTAACTTTGTCAATGGTGTTGTGTCATTTATCAGTGGTTTGCCGTCTGCTGTGTGGAATTGGCTGTCAAGTGCATTGAATAACGCACGGAACTTTGCAGGGCAGTTGGCACAAGCAGGTGCAAATGCAGCGTCTGGACTTGTAAATAACATTGTCGGGAAAATCAGAAGTCTTCCTAGTCAGCTGTATAACTGGGGTGTCGATATGATCAGTGGTATTGCAAACGGCATCAGAAGTGCGATTCATAAAGTCACAAGTGCAGTCAGCGACGTTGCGGGAAAAATCAAGTCGTTCCTTCATTTCTCAAGACCTGACGAAGGGCCATTGGCTGAATATGAAAGTTGGATGCCTGACATGGTGGAAGGTTTGAGCGATTCCTTGAGAAAGGCAAGTCCAGAACTTATCAACCAGACTGAAGCACTGGCAAATGGCATGTCGGATGCATTCAATGTGAATGGCGGTATTTCAACAAGCGGTGGAAATTATAGAAACATGGTTGAGGCATTCAAGGAAGCTTTATCACAGGTTAAAATCGAGATGGACGATGAAGAGATGGGACATTTCGTTGATAAAACAGTTACAAAATTGATATACAATTAAGGCGGAGAAAATATGAGAAATTATGTTATTCAAAATGGGTTTGACAGCCGATATTTAAAAGGATTGCTGATACAGGAATTGCCGTCAATTAGTAAGCCATTGATGCGTACAAGTATTGAACAGATAGATGGTCGTGATGGTGATATTATCACAAGGCTTGGATATTCAGCCTACGACAAAAAAATGAAAATCGGTCTGTTTGGCGACTATGATATTGATGATATTATTACGTTTTTCAATTCAAGCGGAACAGTCACGTTTTCAAATGAACAAGAAAGATATTACAAATATGACATTCTTAATGCTGTCGATTATGAGCGCCTTATGAGGTTCAGAACGGCTGAGATCACGTATCATGTGCAACCGTTCAAGTACAGCACACTTGAAAAAATGAAGGTGTTTGACAATCCAACTGGAGCTATTACCGTGAGAAATAACGGCAATTATGTTTCAAAACCTATTATTCATATCAAGGGTTCAGGAACAATCAATCTGTCGTTGAATGGTGTGCAGTTGTTTCGGATTGATATGAGCGCATCAAATTCCATCACCATAGACACAGAAAGGCTCGAAGCGTATAATGATGATGTATTGATGAACAGATACGTTGTCGGAAATTACGACAAATTTGTGCTGAAAGTTGGGGCTAACTCCGTATCATGGGATGGTCAGCTTACATATATTGCATTTGAAAATCTGTCGAGGTGGATATAATGGAAAAGACGAATTTTGAAATGATTAGAGGCGACACACTGTCATTTGCGGTTGAGATTGAGTTCGATGACAAACCGCAGGAGCTTGAAAAGGCGTTCTTCACGTGCAAAAGGAATCTTGATGATGGCGATGTCGTATTCCAGAAAACAATTGAAGATGGCATCTCATTCAGGAAGCAGGAGCGCAACAAGATGTATTACGTGGTGCGAATTGCTCCTGAAGATACAAAGGACATTGAATCAGGACATTATTTTTACGACATGCAAATTGAGATAAATGGAGATGTGTTTACTATCCTGATAGGCGCATTGAAAATACGAAATGGAATTACAGACTAGGGGGTGCATAAAATGGGCGAATACTTTACAAAACCTGTTTGTAAGGTTTTCATGCTGAAAGGTGAAAAAGGCCTGAAAGGTGATAAAGGACCGAAAGGCGAAAATGGGCTGAATGGTAAAGATGGTCTGAATGGCGAAAAAGGGGCAGGCATTCCAACAGGCGGTACAACAGGACAGTTTTTGAAAAAGAAAAGCAACACCGATTACGAATACGAGTGGGCTGATATTGCTCCAACCTCATCTATTTCAAATAATGAAATTGATACTATCGTGAAAGAGTAGGTGATAACATGGAACACATTACAATGCCGAGAGGTGACTTGCGAAATATTCATTTTACCGTTCACGATGCAAACGATGCAGAGGTAAGCAAAGGATTTACTCAAATTACATTCACGGTAAAAGCAAATACATCGGCGAGAAAAATTATCATCCAGAAAAAGCTGACTGATGGAACGATAACTAAAGACGGAAATGTATATTCATTCTCAATTACGCCAGAAGATACAGACTACATTGATTTTGGTACTTATTATTATGACATTGAGCTTATCAGAGGCGACCAGATACATCAGACGTTTATAGGTAAGCTGATTATCACGGAAGAAGTCACATTTGCATGTGATACTGAAAAAGGAGTGTAAAGCATGGATGAATACAAGATTATCATGCTTGCGGACGATGATCACTTAACCTTGAAATTGGATAGCGTTTCAGTTGTCGGGACAGACGATTATAATCAACTAACAAATATTCCTAAAATCAACAATGTAGAAGTAAAAGGAAACAAAGCACTTGCAGATTATGATATTGAGAGCGCAAGCGAAGCGAAAAAAAAGTTTGAAAATATGAACAGCGAAATAAACACACATGTAAGCAATGCAGATATACACGTATCACGTACAGACAGGCTTAAATGGAACAGTGGTACGACGTATACTGTTAGCGAAGGAAATCTGATTATAGGAGGTTAAAAATGGCAGATATTTCAGAAATTACACTACCTAGCGGAGCGACTTATGACATCAAAGATGCAACAGCAAGACATGACATCAGCATTCTAAAGGGTTCTGCAACAGGTGCTATGCATTATGCAGGAGTTACAACAACGGCACTTGCGAATGGCTCTAGCACATCACCGATTAAGATCAATAATGCAGATTATACGCCATCAAACGGTGACGTTGTAATATACGAGTCGCTTGAATTTGTATGGTCTACATCTGATAATAAGTGGCACGAGTTTGGTAGTACAGGCAGTCTTAAGGGACTGGCATTCAAGGATTCTGCGAGTGCATCATATACACCGGCAGGTTCAGTTTCCGCACCGACTGTTTCTGTTGCTGTAAATACAGCGAGTGTTACGCCTATCAGTGGTGTAGGCACATTGCCAAGTTTCACGGCATCGGTTGCAAATGAGGTTCTAACACTTGGATTTTCAGCAGGCTCTTTGCCAACAAAAGGAACAGCGGTAACGGTTGCCACAGGCATTAAGTCTGCTAGTGCATCCGCACCAGCATTTACAGGCACAAGCGCAACGATTACATCGAAATAAAGGAGGTTGCTTGAATGGCTGATGTATCAAGTATCAAACTACCAAACGGGACAACATACACGGTCAAGGATTCTACAGCCAGAACCCATATAGGAAGTAAAAGCAATCCGCATGGAGTGAACAAATCACAAGTAGGTCTAGGCAATGTTGCAAACTATGATCAATCAAAAGCAATAAAAACTATTACAAGGTCAGGAACGACATTTACAGCAACGGCACTAGACGGAACAACATTTACGTTCACTCAGCAGGATAACAATACAACTTATGGAGTTGCGACACAATCTGCTAATGGTTTAATGTCTGCGGCTGATAAAACTAAATTGGATAGTCTGAGCGCAACAAGTGTCTCGGCAATTTCCAATTCAGAAATCGACTCGATAGTCGCTAGTTAAGGAGGAAAAAATGGCTAACTATTTAGATCAAAATGGACTTAGATACTTCTGGGGCAAGATAAAAGCTAAAATGCCTGGACCGCTTCAGGCTTACCCAGTCGGAAGTATCTACATGAGCATTAGCTCTAGCTTTAACCCGAATACATCATTCGGTGGAACATGGTCAAAGATTGCGGAAGGACATTGCTTAATACAGGCGGGAAATACTTACACACTTGCAAGTACTGGCGGAGAATCAACACACAAACTGACCGTCGATGAGATGCCGAGCCATAATCATAAAGTTGTTCGTGGCGACAATACTAGGGTATCATCATGGCGATCAAATGTGGGCGATGGATTAGGATGGTATATGCCTGTTGATGGCGATGATACGTATGGACATATGGAGTACAACATGACATTTGAAGGTGGTAACAGTGCCCATAACAATATGCCTCCATACCTAGCAGTTAACATTTGGAAACGCACAGCATAAGGAGGAAGAAAAATGGAAGAAGCAAAAATTGAAGTAACAAAAAAGCTAGTCTTAAAAGATGGTACAGAACTAGGCATTGAAGAATTTAATGCTGAAGATGGCAAAGTCTCAGTAACCCTATTAGATATGGGCTATCAGAAAGCAATCGAGATTCTAAAAGTGGAACAGATCGCAGACATCCAAATTCTAAACGAACTTGGTGAGGTAGTCCTGACAGCGAAAGGATACAGCCTTGGCAACAGAATTTATGTAAACACCAAGGAGAACACAACTACAGTAACTTTTGAGGTTAAAGAAACAAGAGAAGCCGTGGTAGACGCAGCAAAGGCAATTCAGACACTACAGAATACATCTGAGCAGAACACCGCTGACATCACAGCAATCAATGAAGCTATCGCTTCACTTGCAGAAATCGTAGGAGGTGAATAGCCATGGTAAAGTGGTACGTAAGACAGATTCAGATGAACCGAATGACACTGGAAGAAGTGCCGAAAAGATGGCATGACGCTGTAGAAAAAGCGTTAGCCGAATTGTAGGATAAAAAGACAGGCGCAACGAGCGCCTTTTTCGTTAAGTATGTGAGGGTTTAAACATGATAAAATTATTTGGAACAACAGACACAGACTTTTCAAGCAATGGTGATGCAGTCATTCAGCCATTTAAAGCAAAAGTTCATAAAGAAGATAACGGCAAATTTTATTTGAATGTTGAAGCGGACATTTCTTATGTTGACATTTTGACAGCAAACAGGATTATCGTTGCAGATACTCCACAAGGCGCACAGGCTTTTCGCATTAAGAATCCAGAAAAAACAAAGAGTAAGATCACGATAAAGGCTCAGCACATTTCGTATGATGCTCAAAACTATGTGATTGCAGACAGTTATGTTGTCGATAAAAATTGCAATGATGCGATGGACCATCTGAACAGCGCCACAGACAATCCTAGCCCGTTTCAGACGGTATCTGATATTGCAATTGTAGATTCATATAGGTGCGTGAGAACATCGCTGTATGACGCTTTTAGCACGGTTCTAGAGCGTTGGGGTGGTCACTTTGTGCGTGACAATTACAGGTTTGGAATCATGAGCACCATAGGGCGTGATAATGGCGTGACTGTACGATACAAAAAGAATCTGAAGGAAATGACATGTACAACAAACTGGGATAATGTTGTTACAAAACTTATGCCAGTTGGAAAAGATGGATTGCTGTTGGATGAGGTATATCTTTACAGCAAGACACAGTATGATATTCCTTTTACAAAAGTGGTATCTTTCAACCAAAATGTTGACCAAGACCTATACAAGGATGCGGAAGGGCATCTTGATGAGACAGCATATAACAATGCACTTATTGATGATTTGAGAAAGCAGGGACAAGCATACGTTGATGAGAATTGCGTTCCAAAAGTGAATTACACACTCAAGGCTAATCTTGAAAAGCTGACGGATATAGGAGATACAATCGAAGTCATTGACGAACCTATGGGCGTGGATATTACAACGCATGTTATTTCGTATGATTATGATTGCATTCTGGGCAAGTATACGGAACTTGAGTTCGGGAATTTTCAACAAAAAGTTTCTGACCTTATGGGAACAGTAAGCTCAACGATTGAGCAGAGCATAGAGAAGAACAATTCTGCTTTACAGGTTGTGTTTTCAGATGCAATTCAACATGCTCAGGAAACAATTCTAGGCATGCTTGGCAATTCTTATGTGGTGTATGAAGGTGACAAAATTCTGGTTGTTGACGCATTGCCAAAGGAAGAAGCGCACCACGTTATTATGATCAACAGCGGAGGTATTGCATTTTCAAGCACTGGCATAAATGGAGATTTTGAAAGTGCATGGACGATTGACAATGTGTTAAATATGCAACATATCAACGTTATAAATTTAGTTGCGGACATGATTAAGGGAGGAACATTGAAACTTGGTTCTAATCTTAACCAGAACGGACAGATTGAGGTATTCGATGAAGCGAATAATCTGATTGCAAAGCTGGACAAAAACGGGCTGATTATGTATGGACTTGACGGCTCATATTTGGTGGTAAATAATTACGTTGGCTTTGCAGGATATGATCGTACAGGGGCTAAAACATTCTGGGTTTCAGGTGACGAGTTTCATCAGAAAAAATCTGTCATTGAGGAAGAAATCACGTTGTGCAACAAGGCAAGGTTTATTCCAATAACGGTAAAAGATGGCGATACTGTTACAAATGACGGCATCGGCATAGTGGGGGTGTAATATGGCTACATCAGGAACATTCAAAACATCAGTGTATGATGGTGCATGCTTACAATTTGACTGGTCATTGAAAAGCCAAAGCACCGTAAACAATCAGTCTGTCATTTCGTGGACTTTGAAGGGCGCAGGAATCAAGTCAGGCTATTGGTACATGGCAGGACCGTTCAAGTGCACTGTAAACGGCACTGTTGTTTATCAATCAAACACTAGAATTAAGTTATATACAGGTACGGTTGTTGCATCTGGTGAGCTTGCAATCGGTCATGATACTAACGGTGCAAAGAGTTTCAGTGCTTATGCAGAGTGTGCAATTTATGTTACGAACGTAAACTGCAAAGGTTCTGGAAGTTGGAGCCTTCCCGATATTGGCAGAGCATCACAGCCAAGTTTGAACACATGGCCTAACAATTCTCCAGACTTTAATATCGGAGATACTATTGTTGTACATATGAACCGAAAGTCAACCGTGTTTACGCACACTGTTGTGCTGAAGTTGGGTTCATATAGTTATACTATCGGCACTGGCGTAACGGATAACATTACACTTGATACAGATAGGATTGCATCGAGCTTGTATGCACAAATGCCAAACAGCAATGCCATGACCGGAGAGATCGCTGTAACAACGTATAGTGGCAGCACGGTTATAGGAACGTCAAGCTGTACCATTATTGCACACGTTGTAAATTGTAATCCGACATTTGATGTTTCGTATGAGGATTCAAATTCTGAAACTGTTGCAATCACAGGAAACAGTCAATATATCATTCGTAATAATTCCACGTTACAAATCAGTGTGAGCAATGCAAGGGCTTTAAACAGTGCCACGCTGAAAACATTAACAGCGGTTGTAAATGGTAATGCGTATACAGGCACTTTAAACGGCTCTACAGGCACAATCAATGTCGGTGTGGTAAATGTATCATACGACACGGAAGTGACCGTCAAAATCGTTGATTCAAGGGGAAATGTGGGCCAGAAAAAGATCACGGTTCTTGTGTATGATTGGAGCTTGCCGAGTGCGATTATCAAACTGAACCGAAAGAGCAACTATTATTCAGAAAGTGTATTAAACGTAAATGCAAACTATGCGTCAATAGGCGGAAAGAATACAGTCACAATCAGGTATCGAACAAAGAAGGTTTCTGACAGCTCATATGGAAGTTATGCAACAATCCAGAATAGCACCGATACGAATTTTACTGCTGATAACGAGTACGAGTGGAACGTACAGGTTGAGGTTTCCGACCTGATAGGCAAAACAACATACAATCTGATTCTTTCAAAAGGTATCCCGATTACGTACACTGACATCAAGAAATACAGCTTTGGTGTAAATTGTTTCCCAAAACATGATAACAGCCTTGAAGTCAATGGCGTTTGCATTAGTGGTCAGGTGCTTTACAACAGTGCAAGCGGTACGGCAGGAACTGTAACATTGTCAGACAGTGCGGAAAATTATACTTATCTTGAAATTTTCTACAGGTCGTCTGGTGATAATGCTTGTGGAAGTGTTAAGGTATTCAGTCCAAACGGAAAACTTGTGCATTTAGGAACGATTCATTATATTGCGGATTATGACTATGCAAAGTTTGCTCTTGTGAATGTGTCGGGGTCAATGATCACATTCAGCCAGAATTATCAGATTATTCTGAAAAACAATGGTTCAGAATATTCGGCAGAAAATGCAATTTATATCACGAGAGTGGTTGGATATTAAGCAAAATCATGTTATACTAGGAACGTGGTGTTGTTCATGTTCACCACTTCCTTTCTCAGCTTGTCGGGGGTATTCGGCGGGCTGTTTTTTTATGCAAAAAAATTAAAGAAAGCGTTTGACTTTATGTATTATAGTGTTATAATATAACTGTAAAGAGAGAGAGGAAAACAAAACATGAAAACATACGTAACATTAGCAGTTGAAAAATATACAGGTAGAAAGGTATTCATTGAAATGGAATATCCTACAAAGAAAGCATTTATTAATGAACTATATGCAAATGGTTATCATCCATATAGAGGAGTTGTTGAAGAAAGAGCTATTTATTCCGAATGGCTTGATACTACAAACGGAACTATTGAAGAACTTAGAGAAATCAAAAGAAAAAGATGTAACAAATAATGAAAAAGACAGACGCAAAAGAAATTGCAAGAGATATTTTACAAGAAGCACTTGCGGTAGCTTATTACAAAATAGATGAAGAAAGATACTCAGAAGAAGAACAAGATTTAATCAGTGAATGTTTAGCTAAAGAAGCAGAGAGAATATTAAAGCTTGTAAATAGAGAATACATTACATATTAGGAGGTGGATGCGAAGCATCTGCTTTTTTTTATTTGCAAATTTCTATACTAACTTGTCATAGCCTACAGGTTAGCATATGTTAGTAAAGAAAAAATCACCGTTTGCATTAGGTGATTGATTGGTGTATATTATAGGCGTAGGGTTTAGTTGACATTTGGGCATGAAATTCTCCTAGTAATCGGCAGGCAGAAATGTCTGCTTTTTACTTGAAGAAAACTTCTATTCCATCAGGTGAAACATGGACAGAATCAAGAACATTTCGCCACAGTGTGCGCTTGTTCTCACGTGTAAGGTTGTCATATATTGAGCGCCAACCGCTGTTCAAAAATTGGTTAAGATGATCGGTGCTTTTAGGTTTGAAGGATTCAAGCCTTTTTATTTTATCTTCTGTCTCAGCGTATAGGCGTTCATAGGTGCTCACAGGCATGCGTTTCTTGATAAAGATATAATTCAGATTATCAAGTTCTTTCCTTAATTCTTTTAATTCCTTTTCAGTTGTGTTCTTTGTTTCAGATGTGACACTTGATATTGTTGCTATATGGTCTTTAAGCAGAGTGTCAAGGTTAGACAGCAGATATTTCTCCGTTGCAAGTTCCGCATAGTGTTTTTTGTGTGTGCATGTATGCACAGAGTGGGCATTGTTACATCTATAGTAATAATATCGTTTGCCACCTTTTGGATGGCTCACTCCAACCAATTTAGAGCGACATTCTGGGCATCTTAACAGTCCAGTGAATAAATATACATGTCGTTGCACTCCCGTGCGTATATTTGCCTGTAATGCGGTCTGAACGTCATTGTATGTTTCTTTCGTGATGTATGGCTCGGCGTAGTTGGAATTGCCACGATATGATCCTGCATAAAATTCGTTTTTAAGAATATGCATGTATGACATGTAAGGTCTAGACAGTCCGTATTTATTGTTTACGTATTCAACTGTATGATGAACTGATTGATGCAGTAGAAATGATGCGAAAATGTCTTTCACGATTGGTGCCTTTGATTCATCAATTACAATGCGTTTATTGCCGTTTTCTGTGGCAATCATGTAGCCGAAAGGAACATTGCCAGTGATAGGTTGGCCTTGTGCAATTTTGTACTCAAACACGGCTTTGATGCGTTCAGAGCCTTTTTTTAATTCATGTTCTGCAAGATTGACTTTCAGGTTGAACATAAACAATCCGTTTGCAGTGGATGTGTTTATATCATCCTCACAAATGGAAATCATGGCAACATTGTTCTGTTGGAGCAGTTCAAGCATTTTATTAGCTTCAAGAACGTTACGTGAAAGACGGTCAAGACGTGTAAAAGCTATGGCATCAAGATTGCGAAGGTTTGACAGCATGGCTTGCAGTTGAGGACGTTTCATATTGCTTGCTGAGTAGCCCTCGTCGATATAAATGTTTTGCAATTGATGATTATGCTCGGAACACCAGTTTTTTATTTCGTCAATTTGTGCTTGTATTGAGTAACCATATTTCTTTTGTTCATCAGTAGATACACGGGCATAACCACCAATTCGTAAATTTTTTTTCATCAAAAATACCTCCGATTGATTGAAAATAAAAAAAGCAGTCCATACTAGCCGATGAGAGGCGGTGAAAATATGGACGCAGAAAAAATATATTCGTTGTTGTTTAATCTTTATGCTGAACAGGAGAATCTAAAAATTGAATATGAGTTAGACAACTCTTTTTTTTCGACAGATGGTTTCAATCAGAAACATTCTTACTGTCAAGGTACAGTTTCATTATCTTCAGATACAGTTCATCCTTCTCAGCTTCAGGAAGATCGTGAAACAGAGACTCGATGCGCAGTGTGAGGTCTGTCGCTTCATCGTAGCTTGACGTATCAATGCCAAAGTATGAAATGTCAATGCCGTAAACCTCGCAAAAACGTTTCAGAGTTGAAAGAGTCAAGGAACGTTTCCCAGACTCGATATTTGATATTGCAGGTCTTGAAAGCCCGACAAGTTCAGCAAGCTCAGACTGTCTAAGGTTACGTGAGTTGCGTAGTTCTTTGAGTTTCCTTCCTATTGATTTATTGTTTATCATTATTTTTACACCACCTAAAAAAGTTTATATTTCGATGATAACACACCGTAGCTATTTGAAACAACGGAAAATAATCAAAAAAAGATGAAAAGTAGTTGCAATTTGATGACATGGGTTTATAATGTAGGCAGAGAAAGGGGGAACGAAATGAAAAGAGCAGAACTGAAAGCATTCAGAATATCAAAGGGATATACTCAGAAAGATGTAGCAGAAATGCTTGGAGTATCGACTAGCCATTATGCTTGTATTGAGCAAGGAACGCACAATCCTTCTACAAAGCTTGTCAAAGTGTTCTGCAATGTATTTGGTAAGGAAAATGCGAGTTTAATAATTGGGAGCTGAGAAGATGTTAGAAATCGTAGCAAGTATTATACAAAACGGAAACGCAGAAGAATTAAGAGCAATTATTGAACAGTATGAAATGGATGTTTCAAAAAGAAAGGAAAAAGGAAAAAATGAAAGGTTTTGAAAACATTAAAAAAGAAGTCGCAGTAGATTTGATTGAGCTGGTAAATCAGCTGAGAGGACTTGAAAAGTCCGCACAGGTAAATTATTCCGTGCAGAATCGAAAGACAGGCGAGTGGGTTAAGAAGGAATTTAATTATGTGCCATTAGACAATATTTTAAACAAAATAAAGGAAAATAAGCACTTTGCGCTATTACAGCCAATTGGGGTTGATGAGAATGGCATAAATGGTGTTCGATGTATTCTTGTTCACGAGAGTGGACACGTATTCGAGACAAACACCTACCCGTTTGCAGTTAAGGAAGGTGCGAAGCTTCAGGATGAGGGAGCAGAGATCACATACCGCAAGCGTTACTCATTAGGTGCATTCCTTGGTATGGCAACTGAAGAAGACACAGACGGAAACGATGATGAAGCAACGAACAGCACGGAGCGCAAGGCATCACCAAGACAGATTGAAGTATTGAGCAAGAACTATACAGGCGAGAATCTTGAAAAGCTGTTAAAGATGAACAAAATTGAAAAACTGGAAGATATGCCGATGTCGAAGGCAAGCGAGTTGATCGGAAATATTATGAAGCGAAGAAAGGCAAACAATCATGAATAAGTACGTACAATTAGTAGTATGTCAGCACACTGGCGACCAAAAAAAACACCTGTTCTATGCGCCTGCTTTTACCAATATTAAGATAGGTGAAGAGGTTATGGTTGATACGCAGTTCGGAGAAAAAAAGGCAACCGTGCTTGCAGTTTGCACAACATCTAGTGATGATGTGGAAATATCAATGCGTGTTCTTGCAGGTGCAGAAGACAAGCCACTCAAAAGAGTTATCGGCAAATATGAATTTACTAAATTTAATTACAGCGAGGATGAAACAAATGAATAACATTATCGAAAGAAAAGATTCAGACGTTGCATTGTCTGAAGAAGTATGTGAGAAAATTGTAAGCCTTGAGAAGCAGGCGAAAGAAATTAAGAAACAGCAGGACAGCATGAAAGCTGAAATTCTTGATGCTATGCAGAAGTACGGCGTATTAAAGTTAGACAACGAATTTCTTAAGATTGCACTTGTTCCAGAACATGATGCAGAAAGGTTTGATAGCAAAGCATTTAAGGAAGAGAATCCTGATGTATACGACTTGTACGCCAAAATCTCAAAAGTAAAACCGTCCATCCGCATCACGGTTAAGTAGGAGCTGACAATGGAAGAAATATGGAAAGATATAAAAGGATATGAAGGATTATATCAAGTTAGTAACCTTGGAAGAGTTAAAAGTCTTTCGAGGTTACACAAAAATAGGTTTTCATCGTATGTTTCTAAAGATACAATATTAAAATCACGGGAGGACAGGTACGGATATTTAACAGTAGCACTGTATGACACTAATAGAATTAGGCATGATCTTAAAGTGCATAGATTAGTTGCAAATGCATTTATAAATAACGAAAAAGATTGTCCTGTTGTCATGCATTTAAATAACATAAAGACGGATAACAGAATAGATAATTTAAAATGGGGAACATACAGAGAAAACACTATACAGGCAGAACATGACGGGCTAATGGTACATAAACCTATATGGTTAGGAAAAACAAGAGGAAATCACCCTGCTTCAAAAAGAATAAAAATGTTTAAAGACGGAAAGTATTTAAGAGATTTTGAAAGCGTAAGGAGTGCATTGTCATTCATTGGGAAACCAGTAACAAGTTCAAACATAACTGCATGTCTAAAAGGAATAACACTAACGGCGTATGGTTATGAATGGAGGTATTCAGATGAATGATTACGAGTCGTGGAAAATTGCTGGCGGTGTCTTAGAATTTCTTCCTGAAACGCATACATATCTGTATGATGGTATTATGTTGCCAAGTGTCACACAGATTCTTGGTGTGAAATATAAAAACGATTATGCAAGTGTACCTCCTGCCGTGTTGAATAATGCGGCTAAAAGAGGTACGGAAGTACATAAGGCAATCGAGAACTTTAATGTTTCTGGCTATGATGATGGAAGCGAAGCAGTGCGAAACTTTAAGTTTTTGCAGAAGCAATACGGATTCGAGGTTCTGGACAGTGAACTTCCGATTGTGATTTTCAAAGATGATATGCCGATTGCATGCGGACGGCTTGACATGACAATGCTGATGGATGGTGAAACTGGCATTGCGGACATTAAAACCGTTAGTGCATTAAACAAGGAAAAGATCGCATATCAGTTGAATTTGTACCGCATCGGATTGATGCAAAGCTATGGAGTTGATGCAAAATTCCTGAAGATCATACATATCAGGGATGGCATCAGGAAATTTATTGACAGCCCTGTAAATGAGGGCATGACATGGGAATTAATCGAAAAATTTTTAGAGGAAA
>ERZ1034678.443-NODE-443-length-23262-cov-13.360839_pt1 | contig 23262 bp, 20 predicted proteins | sample MGYA00520640_ERZ1034678 | MGnify/ENA primary metagenome ERZ1034678 (study PRJEB33766, sample SAMN09781767) | gut metagenome | biome: gut microbiome | host: Homo sapiens | place: Madagascar | study: EMG produced TPA metagenomics assembly of the PRJNA485056 data...
ATGAAAGAAAACCTTCATGAATGGGCAGATAAAGTGATGCAAGGTTTCAAGAAACGTTTGCGTGAGAGCGACAGATTGCTTGAATTTCGAGGAACAAACTAAACAATATAGTTCTATGTATGGAATAGTAGGATATATCGGTCAGTTCGATCCCTATCTAATCCTCATTTAAAAATTGAGGAGGCTGGAGTATATATCCGTTGGGCATCCCATGGAGTCCTCTCAGCTATCAATATGTAATACTCAAAATATCCCTTAAATAAAAATATGCAAATAATAGATGATTCACTTTTGAATGAGGTTTGTGCCCAAGCACTAGCTTCACCAAGACTCCGTATGAACTATAATTTTCATACAGATTTAAAAGATAAGTGCCAACGATTACTCAACGCAATGGAGCCAGGCACTGTGATGCCAATACACCATCATAAGGTTGCTGAGATGTATATCGTTATCAAAGGAAAACTGGAGGTGCAGACCTTTGATGATGCAGGAAAAGTCATAGAAAGAGTAGTGCTTGCACCTGCTGAAGGAAAGTATGGTATACAAATCCCAGCAAACACGTGGCATTCGCTTACTGTTCAAGAAAAAGACACAGTAATATTCGAGGTGAAAGAAGGACCATTTATTCCTCATACTGTTAGTGGTGTGATGGATATGGGAAATCCTTTCATTAACAATTAGATATAATAAAAATAATATTATTAATATTTTAAACAATAACGAATTATGTTAGATTTAAACGGAAAAGTAGTTTTGATTACCGGTGGTACTGGTTCTTTCGGTAACAAGTTTGTAGAGACAATCCTTCGTGATTATCCTAAGGTTAAGAAAATCGTAATTTATTCACGTGGAGAGTTGAAGCAGTATAATATGAAGCAGAAGTATCCAGAGAAGGATTTCCCTATGCTTCGTTATCTCATTGGTGATGTCCGTGATGCTACTCGCTTGAAAATGGCTTGTGATGGTGTTGATGTAATTATTCATGCTGCGGCTATCAAGCAGGTGGATACTGCAGAGTATAACCCACGTGAGTGCATCAAGACCAATGTTAATGGTGCGGTTAATGTTATCGATGCCGCTTTAGAGTGTGGCGTACATGATGTTGTTGCTCTTTCAACAGACAAGGCTTGTGCTCCTATCAACCTTTATGGCTCTACCAAGTTGACATCAGATAAGCTGTTCACAGCAGCCAATAATATCAAGGGTTCTCGTGACATCCGTTTCTCTGTTGTTCGTTATGGTAATGTAATGGGCTCTCGTGGTTCTGTAATCCCATTCTTTATCAAAAAGCGTGATGAGGGTGCAACTGAATTGCCTATCACCGATATGCGCATGACTCGTTTCAATATTTCTCTTCAAGAAGGTGTAGATTTGGTAATGTGGGCACTTGGCAATCACCTTGGTGGTGAAATCTTCATTCCAAAAATTCCATCTTATCGCATCTGTGATGTTGCTACTGCCATTGCTCCAAATTTGAAGCAGGTTGAGATTGGTATTCGCCCAGGAGAGAAACTTCATGAGGAGATGATTACCCCTACTGATTCTTTGAATACTATCGATATTGGCCAGTACTATGCTATCCTTCCTTCTGTATCTTTTACTCATACTACAGAAGATTACTTGAAGCATTACAATGCTCATTTCGTAGAGCAGGGTTTCCACTTCAGTTCAGACAAAAATGATAACTGGGAGACAGTTGAGTCTTTGCGTGAGAAGTTTAAGAAGATTATTCCAGGTTTTGAAGTTAAGTAAGAAAATGGTAGAAACACCTATACCTTATGGACATCAGTATATCTCTGATGAAGATATACAAGCTGTAGTGGATGTCCTTAAGTCTGATTATTTGACATGCGGTCCTAAGATTCCTGAGTTTGAGGAAGCTTTCCGCCAGTATGTTGACAGCCCAGCTTATGCTGTGGCTGTTAGTAACGCCACAGCAGGCTTACACCTTGCAGCACATGCATTGGGTGTAAAACCAGGTGATAATGTTATTTGTACTCCTCTTACTTTTGCATCGAGTGCCAATTGTATTCGTTTCTGTGGGGGCAACGTAAAATTCTGTGATGTTGATTCTGATACTTATCTGATGGATTTAGATAAGTTGGAAGAGATTTTGAAGTCGTCTCCAAAGGGTACTTACAAAGGAATCGTATTTGTAGATTTCGCAGGATATCCTGGAGATATGGAGCGACTTCGTCAGTTGGCAGATGATTATGGTTGCTGGATTATTGAGGACGCTTGTCATGCCCCTGGTGGCTATTTCATAGATAGTAAGGGCGACAAGGTTTATTGCGGTAACTGTAAATATGTAGACGCCACAGTATTCTCTTTCCATCCTGTTAAGCATATTACGACAGGTGAAGGCGGTATGGTTGTTACCAACCGCAAAGACCTTTATGAGAGTATGGCTTTGAATCGTACGCATGGTATTACCCATGAACCAGACCAAATGGAGAAGGTTGATGGCAGATGGTATTATGAGATGAAGGAACTTGGTTTCAATTATCGCCTTACCGATATACAGGCAGCTCTTGGTATCTCTCAGTTGAAACGAGCTCGCAAGAACGTAGAATTGCGTCGTGAGTTGGTAAAGAAGTATAATGAAGCTTTTGCCAATGTTGTGGGCATCAAGACACCTTTTGAGGCAGAGAATGTATATCATGCTTATCACCTTTACATTATACAGGTAGATAATCGTAAAGAATTGTATGATTATCTGCGTACTAAGGGCATTTATGCTCAGGTACTTTATTATCCGCTCCACTTGATGCCATACTACAAGCAGTTTGGCAACAAGGTTGGCGACCTTCCTGTTGTTGAAGACTACTACAAGCACTGCCTGGCTCTTCCACTGTTCCCAACATTGACCGCCGAGCAACAACAGTATGTAATTGATAATGTAATAGAATTTGTGAAAAAATGATTTTTGAGACATCCAAAGAAAATATTAAGGAACTCTTGATACACCAATTGGGAGGTTTGTTCCTTACCCCCCCCATATTTGACATAGAGCTGATTGACGAAGTTTTTGACCGTGTGCTAGAAAAATTAGAAATTAATTTTTCTAGTAACCCCAATAAATATTATTCTCGTATTGTCAAAGGTAAAAGAGAAGCATATTTTAATCCATACCATTCTGGGCAATGGACGGTCTTCTTATATTTTATGTCTTATGAATTAGCGCATTATCCATCAGATGATGATTATGCACTTCTTTTGGCAGATAGAGTCTATTATTTGAATAAAGTAATGAATAGTTGTGATTTATACCATCAGGTCAAATTACCTCTGTGTTTTGCGTTAGATCATCCTCAAGGTACAGTCATGGGACGAGCCAAATACTCAAATGGCTTGTCTTTTGGGCAATGTTGTACAGTAGGTAATAATAACGACATCTATCCTGAAATAGGGGAAAATTGCCAGATGTGTATGAATTCTGCGATTTTGGGTAATAGTCATATTGGGAAAAATGTAATCATAGGTGCAGGAGCATTGGTGAAAGACCAAGATGTACCTAATAATAGTATTGTCTTTGGACAGTCTCCTAATTTAATAATTAAATCTCGATGAGTAATATTTGTATTATTCCTGCGCGTGCTGGTAGTAAGCGCATAGTAAAGAAGAATATCAAGCCTTTTATGGGTAAGCCAATTATGGCTTACTCCATAGAGGCTGCTCTAAACTCTGGACTTTTTGACGTAGTCATGGTTTCCACTGATAGTGAAGAGTTTGCTAAAGTTGCACGTCAATATGGTGCTGAAGTCCCATTTATGCGTTCTGCGGAAACAGCTAATGATTTTGCTTCAACTGCCGACGTGATAAATGAAGTCTTAGATAATTATCAAAATCAGAATCGCTCTTTCGATATTGTTAGTTGTATATATTCTACAGCACCATTTGTAACACCTGAGAGATTGAGAGAGGCGTATTCGCTTATAAAAAATGATATTGATTCTTCTTTTGCAGCTGTGGCCTATTCTTATCCTGTCCAGAGAAGTCTTCGCATGAAAGAAAACCGAATATTTATGGCTTATCCTGAATATGTGAATAGTCGCTCCCAGGATTTGGAGCCTTTCTACCATGATGCTGGTCAATTCTATTTTTCTACAGTAGAAGCATTTCGCAAGAACAATGATTTCTGGGGCGATAATACGACGGCAGTCATTCTGTCTGATTTGGAGGTTCAGGATTTGGATACCCAGACAGACTGGGAGTTGGCAGAGTTGAAATTTCAACGTTTGCATCGGTAATAATAAGGCAAATCTCAAAAATTTAGAGCATGATAAAATTTGCAAGTAGAAGTTCTGCGGTATTGTATAATTTCCTTGTATCTAACTCCCGGCAAGGCATATTCCTTATACCGGCAAACGTTTGTCCTGTTGTTCCTCTGACATTGAAAAAAGCAAATCAACCTTTTTGTTTCATAGATATAGACTCTACGCATGGAATGGACAAGGCTCTTTGTATGGAAAAGGTGAATCAACTTGCGCATGTAGCAGGTGTTCTGTATGTTAGCCCTTATGGCAAAGTTGTTGACAATGTGGATTTCTATGATCAAATCAAGGAAAAGCGTCCTGGCACTCTAATTATTGAAGACAATTGTTTATGTCAAATTGATACAAATTGCTTTACCCCCTCATATCAATCATCTGTGGATTTAGCTTTGTTTAGCACTGGCTATTCTAAGTATGTAGATGTTGGATATGGGGGGTGGGGTATTATTAATGATTCTCTACAATATCATTTGTCACCAATATCATTTGAAAGCAATGATCTCAAACTTCTTCAGAGTGAAATAAAGAACTGTTTTGCTTCTAAAATTAAGCTTAGATATGAAGGATATCATTGGTTAGATAATTCTGTATTAGAAGAACTGGATGCTTATCAGAATAAAGTTTTAGCGCAGATAGATATAATTAGTAAGCACAAGGCTGAAATTAATGATATATATAATTGCTTGATACCTTCTTCTCTAAAATGGGAGGTTGGGTATCATGATTGGCGTTATATGTTGACTATTAAGTCGCATCGTGATATTCTTATCCAGCGAATATTCGATGCGGGTCTTTTTGTTGGAACTAACTATCCTTCTGTAACCAAACTCTTTAGTGACCAAATTTGTCCTTGTGCGGAAAAAGAAGATTCAGAGGTGCTAAACTTGTTTAATGATTTAAGGGTTGATAAATGTTTTGCGCAGAAATTATGTTTAGTAATTAATACCTGGTATAAGGAATATGAAGAAGATTTTCTTTAGGGCTGATGCCAATTCTGAAATTGGATATGGTCATTTCATCCGCATATTGGCTCTTGCCGATATGCTGAAACATGATTTCGAGTGTAAGTTCTTTACGGTATCTCCATCTGACTATCAAGTTCAGGAGATGCAACGAGTTTGCCCTTTTGAGGTATTGGATGAAGATGTGAAATTTGAGCAGTTTCTTAGACGGTTGAATGGTGATGAAATAGTTGTGTTAGATAATTATTTCTTTACACCTGAATATCAATTAAAGATAAGAATCAAAGGCTGTAAAGTTGTTTATGTGGGTGATTTTCCCAATGTGAATTATGTTGCGGATGTTGTGATTTCTCCTTTTCTATCTGATCGAGATAGATTGAGATGCGCTCCATATACTAAAGTCTACAGAGGATTGGATTGGGCATTACTAAGAAAACCTTTTCTACATTCTGATTGTTCACATAAGATAGATGGAACTTGGTTAATCTCTTTTGGTGGAACAGATTATTTGAATATGACAGAAAAATTCTTGGAGATACTTGATAAATCACAAGATGTTAGAAAAGTCACAGTTATCGTTGGCGATGCTTTTCGTTTTGTTGATAATTTGTGTAAATATTCAAAAGCTACAGTCAAAATGAATTTGTCGGCAGAAGAAATGTCACATGAAATGGAAATGGCAAAATATGCAATACTGCCTTGTAGTGGTGTGTGTGTCGAAGCCTTGGCATGTGGTTGTAGAATTGTCTCAGGATATTTTGTAGATAACCAAAAAGAATCCTCAGAACTTTGGGAAGAATTGGGATATATTTTAAATCTTGGTGATATGACGACTTACTCTAGTACAGATTTTATCCAAGATGTAAACAACTTACTGCCAGTAAAGGTTGATTTTTCACGCATTGTTACTAGATATATAAATCTTTTTAGAACATTGGCTTATAGAAATACTTGATATTATCAGAACTCATTCGTTTCTTTATAAAAATATTCAATTCTGAATAAAGAGGAGCTGAATAAAATTTGTGAGGAAAGAAATGATACTGATATCTGAAAGTATATATGGAGAGTGATGAAGTGTTCCTTTTTTATTCACATCACAAATTTGTAGAATCCTTTAAAAATGTAAAGATTTAAGGATAAGGTGAATTATTGTGTTTTCAAGAGGTTAAGCTTATAGCGTCTCTATGTTTTACAGCTATTGACTGTATGAATATAAGAGTGAACATGGTATCTCTTTTTCTTCAACCTTTTAGCGAGTATGGAAGACGCTTGAAATTAGAGTTTTACGTTTATGTTTTATAATAGTTTTTTTGATTCTATTTGCGAACGTATCAAGCATGATAATATAAAAAAACAAAAACTCAATAAGATATGTGAATTCTCTATCTATGATAGAATAGCAAGTATCTTTATATGAGTATATATTCAAAGAAGTTTTTCTAAATAGAAACGTCTAGGAGTAACATCTGTCCAGTGTGGAAATGTTTTCTCTTGGTACGTTTCCATAAATAGTATACAGATGAAAAAAATAATGGTATTGGGTGCTGGTGAAATGCAAGTGCCTGTGATAAAAAAAATAAAACAACTGGGTTATCAGTCAATAGCCTTGGATTATGATGAGAATGCTATTGGGCTTAAATATGCTGATGTAAATTATGTAGTTAGTTCTACAGATGCAGAGAAAGTACTGGAGGTCGCCCGCAAGGAAAATGTAGATGCTCTTCTTACTACATCGGATTATCCTGTAAACGTTGTGGCGCAAGTCTCGGAAATCCTTGGCTTGACATCAATGTCAAAAGAGGTTGCGTGTATTTGTACGAATAAGTATCTTCAACGTAAAATCTTTAGCAATAGAGGTGTCAATGTTCCAAAGTTTCACTTGTTGTCTGATAACGAGTTGTGTACGGAAGCTTTTGAAGAGTATCCTTATATTGTAAAGCCTATTGATTCTTCTGCAAGTAGAGGAGTGAAAAAGGTCAATAACCAAGATGAGTTAAAGGAGGCTTTTGAGGAGGCAAAATCATATTCTCGAACAGGTCAAGTTTTAATCGAGCAATTTATTGGAGGCAAAGAATTTAGTGTTGAAACCTTAACCCAGAATGGGAAAACTACAATTATCAATATCACAGAAAAGCTAGTGATTGGCGAGGAATATGGATATTTTGTAGAGGATACCCATGTTGAGCCTGCTAGAATTTCGGCTTCAGATTGGCATCTTATAGAAAATGAGGTAATGAAGGCCTTGTCAGCAATCGAAGCGGATAGTTGTCCTTCCCATACGGAAGTGAAACTTTTTAATGGTGTTCCTTACATCATCGAAATGGCATGTAGACTGGGAGGAGATTATATAACCTCAGACCTTGTTCCTCTGTCTACTGGTGTTGATATGTTGGAAAATCTAGTTCATTTGTCTACAGGCGAACCTATTGATATTGAAAAGAAAATGGATAAAGTTTCCTGTGTCCAATTTCTAAATACGCATAATTATAATCGTTGTAAAGACTTTATTGCTTCTGGAAATGAACATATAAAGAGATATGAGGTAAAACCTTATAAAAAGGCAAGAATCGAAAATTCTTTGGAACGATTAGGGTATATAATCCTTCAGTGTGATGACTATTCGCAATTGGATGAAATTTTAAACCAAATTAAATGATTGAATAATGAATCAGAACAATAAGGTTATGATTGTTGCAGAAATGTCTGCAAATCATGGTGGTGATTTTAAAGTAGCGGTAGAGACAATAAAGGCTGCAAAGCGTGCTGGTGCCGATGCAATTAAACTTCAGACATATACGGCAGATACCATTACGTTAGATTCAGATAAGTCTGATTTCGTGATAAATGAAGGATCTATCTGGGATGGTAGGACTTTTCATGAATTATACGAGAAAGCTTACACTCCTTGGGAGTGGCATGAAGAATTGTTCCGTATAGCTAAGGAAGAAGGGCTTATATGTTTTTCTTCTCCATTTGATAAAACTGCAGTTGATTTGTTGGAGTCTTTAGATTGTCCTATTTATAAAGTGGCATCCTTTGAAATTATGGATACTCCATTGATTCAGTATATTGCTTCAAAACATAAGCCTGTAGTGTTAGCGACTGGTATCGCTACGGAAGAAGATATAAAGTTAGCTGTTAATGCTTGTAGAGAGGTTGGAAATGACGATATTACCTTGTTGAAGTGTACGTCAGCATATCCAGCTCCCGTAGAAGAAGCTAATGTTTGCATGATAGATGACCTTGCTAAACGCTTTGGTGTAAAGTCTGGATTGTCAGATCACACAATAGGTTCTATGGTTCCTGTGCTATCTGTAGCTTTTGGGGCAACGATGATAGAGAAGCATTTTATTCTTAATAAAGACGTTGCAAGTGAAGATGCTTCTTTTTCTATGGATGAAAAAGAATTCAAAGATATGGTAGAGAAGGTGAGACTGGCAGAAAAAGCCATAGGTCATGTCGATTATGAATTGACCAATAAGATGAAAGCTAGTCGTACAGGTTGTCGCTCTCTTTATGTTGCAGAAAATGTAAAAGCTGGTGAGTTCGTAACAGAGCAGAATGTTCGCTCAGTTCGTCCAGGCTATGGACTCCCTCCAAAGTTTTTACCAAAGCTGCTTGGTAAAAAATTTATTAAAGATGTAGAAAAAGGGGTTCGAATGAGCCTGGATTTGGTACAAGAATAAAACTTTTAATCATGGCAGAATTTGCGTTATGCTTGTCAGGTGGTGGTTATCGGGCAGCCATGTTTCACCTTGGCGTAATGACTTATTTGAATGAAATAAGGAGCACTGACGGAAGTAGGTTGTTAGACCATGTCCATACTATAACAAGTATTTCCGGAGGTGCTTTACCTGGTTTGCTCTATGTTGTAGGTGAAAAAGAAGGAAAAAACAGAATTGATACTTTTAAGACATTATATCGGCAGTTGAAAGATAATAATCTTGGTGAAAAATTGGTAAAGCGTTTTAATGAAGAGTCACCAAAGGGGACGAGCTTAATTAAGGTTTTGGCTGATGTCTATGACGATATATTCTTTCATGGAGAATTGTTCAAGGACATATTGGAGTATGTATCTTGGGATGGTTTCCATCATTTCGCTGCGGATGCTACTGATTTTGAATTAGGAAGACCATTCCGATTTCAAGCAACGCCTGAAATCAATGACCCAGACCGAAGTGAAGTGTGCGGATTAGTAGGAAATTGGTTGCATCGAATATCTCGTGATGATGCTAAGAATATTAGACTTGCAGATATTATGGCTGCTACCAGTTGTTTTCCTTTGGTATTTGAACCTATCGTATATCCTGATGATTTTAAAGGTGGGGTAACCAAAGGTGAAATCAGTGGTACTTCCTTTTTGTTGATGGATGGAGGTTTGGTTGATAATCATGGTATTGATCCTGTTATTCATGCAAAAGAACATTTGAGTCATATGGATAGAGACATTGAAACTTATATCCTTTCTGATGCTGTAAATGTGAATAATGAAAGAAATAGGGAAAATGAAAGCAAGTCAACTTCTGTATCCCCAAACTGTATAAAACGTTGCTTATTAATCTTGGGCTTTGTTTTCCTGTTCTTGGGAGGTTTCTTTTTGATGAGAATCCCTCTTTTAGCAGGTGCTTTTCTTACGCTTGGATTTTTCTGTTTTGTTCTTAAATTTCTACTAAGTAAATTTGTAGATTGGGCTTTCAGACAAATTGAAAAGATAATTGGTTTTGAGATTAAGTATAAGGATTTTCTTTGGAAAAGTAATTGCAAAAGTATAAAAAAATTCTTGTTGACAAGAGTTGGTACTGTCTATAAAATGGTAGATATCATTATGATGGGAAATCTCAAGAAGAACTCCATTCGTAATCTGACAAATGAGGCGGAGACAAATGATAAGGTAGTTCTGAATACTTTGCCTTTGTTTTGTAAGGGCGATAAATGGAAAAAAATTCTTCGAAAAGACTATATGGGAGAGAAATTCCTTGCTCCATCCAGAAAAATTCAAAAGAATACAGGAAAAGCAAATGGCATGAGCACTACGTTGTGGTTTACAGCTAATGAATTAAAGCAAGGACTTCCTAAAGTTGTGTTGGCATGTGGACAGTATACTGTCTGTTGGAATTTACTTCAACAAGCAAGAAAGATAAGAATAACATTTTCTGAAAATCCTGAGCAGATGAACGAAGCTCAAAAATTATTGGTAGAATTAGAGCCTCTCTTACAATCTGATTGGAAACGGTTTAATCAGAATCCTTTTTATAAGACTCAAACTTACATAGCATAGTTATGGAGAATTCATTTTTACGACTACGTGTATATAATACAGATGGTCATGGGGTAATGATGTCCTTATTTGATGAGGCAAGTTTTAAGGTTTTAGAGTCCAGGTATAGTGAATATAGCCTTAATAATTTGAATGACGAGATGACATTGGCTGGTTGTTCAACCATTGATTCTTTGACGATTTCAAATTGGGATGATTTTTATTGCTTAGGAACGGAACTGAAGCCATTGCTTGACCAAACTCAGCCTACAGAGATAGATATACCGGCTTATCTGCCAGAAACAGATAATGGTAAGGAGTGTAAAAAGATAATAAATGTCTTTTGTAATGACTCATTGTTTACGTCTAAGTTTGAGGCAGGTCCAAAAACATTGATAAATCCTACAGAATTGGAAGATAAAGAATACTCTGATATAATTCTTGGTCCTCGCCAAAAATATCAAGATGCTAAAAATAATTCTGTTGTAAAATTATATTGGACAGGGCGTTTTACAATACTTAACACGAGTTTATGTATGGTAGCTGATTGTGCCAAAGATTTAGCAGTATTATTGGAAGGAAAGCCATTAGACGTTTTAATATTATCTTCTACAGATGGGGATAATGAGTTCTTGGACAATTCGTTTTTAGAACGTTTTGCCCCAGCTTGTATCCTAGTAGCAGGCAAAAAAAACTCTCTTTATCTAAAGAAAGATGGAAGTGCAGAAAAACGTGGAATTCATACATTACACTTAGAATCTGGAGATATTGTGTTGTATAGTGGCTTTTACAAAAAAAATAGTAATGTATCACAAGGTGATGATACTGTTGGTGCAGATGGACAATATGCAATAACAGAATTATCAAGTTAGGTTCTTGGCTTGACATAGTTTCTGCTATGAGAAATATTAGAAGGCGAATGAGTTTGTGAAGCATATCAAGAAATAGATATATTTACGAACTCTAATGATTAAAGAATCTTTTAAATATATTTGTAGTATTATTTTTAATAATCAATAATGAATTATCTTATAAAAAAGGGAACTATGGGGGGGCGAAAAAGTAATATTGAGGCTTTGCGTTTGCTCTCCATGTTGATGGTACTCAATCTCCATTGCTGTTGGTGTTTTGATGCTTGTAATGGAATAGGTCAAGGCTTCGAATTTTTCAGGGAAGCCACATCAATTTGTGCAGTGGATGTATTCCTGATTATCAGTGGATATTTTGGTATCAAATGGAAGGTGAAAAGTTTCTTCAATTTGATTTTCCAATTGTTCTTCTATAGTTTTGGGGTGTACCTTGTAGTTACGGCTCTGGGGATAGTTGATTTCTCAATGAAGGGTTTGGTACAATGTGCCAAGGCAACATATGCCTGTTGGGGCTTTATCTCTGGCTATGTAGTTCTCTATTTCGTGGCTCCATTGATTAATGCCTTTGTGGATAAAGTGGGGAAGAAGGAATTGCTGATGTATATATTGGTGTTCTATCTAGCTAAGGTGTTCTTGTGCAGATATGAGGATTTCTTTCTCTACTTCTTGCTTTATTTGGTAGGAAGGTTTATACGTAAGGTGGAACTCGTAGAAAAATTGAAAATGAATGCTTCCTTTGGATATTGGTGTACAACCATACTGATATTCATAGTAAGCTATAGCCTGTATTTGTTTACAGGTCTAAAAACAGCAGAACAACAGAGCGAGTTTATCTTGGCATTAAGTTATGCAAGTCCATTCATCATCCCTCAGGCAGTTTTCCTGTTTGTGGTTTTTGCCCGAATGAAATTTCAAAGTAAAATCGTCAATTGGCTCTCTGCCTCCTGCCTGTCTATATTTTTGATTCACATGCATCCTGCAATTAAGGAGATTGGCTATTATGCTTATAGCAAGTCGCTCTATACTCTGCCGGTGTTGCAACATATAGGTATGTTGTTTGTATTGATAGTAGGAGTTTTCTTTGGTAGTATATTGATAGATAAAGTAAGAATACAGATTTCAAATTTAGTATATAGAATATTGCAATGGATGGTTGAAAATATAAAAAGGAAGAGCCCTTTCAGCCATTTGGCAATGAAAACAAAAACATTAATTTACAATGAGTAAGGTTTTAATCTTTTCAGCATTTAATGATGTTAGTGCATTGGAGTGTGCAATAAAAGAAGTAAACTCTGGGAATGAGGTTCATGTGATACAATGCGATAAGCAAATGCGTATTTGTATGCACAATATGCATGGAAGTAGCACTTTTTGCAAATTGTGCCATCATGCAATGATGACAGCCTGGAAAGAAAGTGGTATTTATGATAGAATTACGATAAATAGTTTTCGTGAGCTTCTTGCTGCAGATGATAAGTTAAATGCTCAACAATTCGAAGTAACATTCAATTCTGTTTTAGGGCTGAAAGCCTTGAAATACAAAGGTGCAGAGGTCGGCTTTGGAGCATTTTCGTCCTATGTATCAATGACAAGAAATGTAATGCCGGATATAACAAAAGAATTTAAGGAGTTTATTGCATTCTTAATAAGACGTGAGATTGAAATGTATGACGCTGCAGAAAGATACGCAAAACGGATAAAAGCCGATAAAATTATCTTTCACAATGGTCGTTTTTCAAATTACAAGCCATTCTTAGCCTTGTCTCAAAATCTTCATGTAAACTATCTTGTCACCGAACATGATTATTGTGATGGAAAGGTAATGTCGCATTTTGTAGAAAACGATATTGTCCATGAGATAGAACCATGTATTAAGTTGATGAATGAAAACTGGGAGATAGGCAAGTCTCGTGAAGATGTGGAGGTACTTGGTAAAATGTTTTTTGAACGACGTCGTAAAGGAAAAGCTGCGGGTGATGTAGTGTATACCAAACTTCAGAAGAAAGGGTTGTTACCTGATGACTGGAACGAGACGAAAGAAAATATCGCAATATTCAATAGTTCAGAAGATGAGTTTTGTGCCGTTTCCTCTCAATTTGACAGTTATACTTTGTTTCCTACCCAATATGATGCCTTGAAAGCGATTTTTGAGCATTATAAGAATGACACAACAAAACACTTTTATGTGAGAATACATCCTAATCTTAAAAATGTTCCATTCAAAAGTCATTTGGGATTATATGAATTAAAATACCCTAATGTAACCTTTATCCGCCCTGAATCTCCGATTAGTTCGTATGATTTGATGGATGGCGCGTCAAAGGTTCTTATATTTAGTTCAACCATGGGCGTGGAGGCAACTTATTGGGGAAAGCCAGTCATAGCTCTTACTTATTTTTATTATTCAGCATTTGATGCCGTTCATACACCAAAGAATGTAGATGAACTTTGGACAATGATAGACAATAAAAATTTGAAATGTAAATATAACCACGATGTCATCAAGTATGGCTATTGGCTATATAGATTAAACTATCCTGAGTTCAAGTATGCAAAATACAAGATTATGAATTTCAAATTTCTTGGGCGACATATACAGGGTGTAAATGTTATGAAGTTCTTAGGTTGCTATAAAATTGTGCCTATCCTGGAAATGGCAATTAGAAAGTTGACATGGTTATTGCCATCAACTGTCTTTTCAAAGTTGCCATGTACAAAACCATATCAAGTAAAGTAAATATATGGGTAAATATAAAACTTTAGCCAAAAATACTGGATTAGTCTTTGTTGGAACAGTTGGCAGCAAATTGATAAATGTTATTATGTTGCCTCTTTATACACATTGGCTGACACCACAAGAATTTGGAAGTGTCGATTCAATCCAAACTTATTCTTTGTTTATCATAGGCTTTGTTTGTTTGTGTCTGCCTGATGCTATATTTGTGTTTCCGTATAATGCTACAGAATTTAAGAAAAAGATATATTTCTCATCTGGTGCAATATTTAGTTTTATAACGATAACTCTGAGTGCGTTCCTCTTTTGGGGAGCTCAAGTAGTAATGCACCATTATGAGATGCATAATGTTTTCTCTGATTATACTTGGCTGATATATGGCATGATGGTAACTTCGTATGTGCAGAATTATTGTCAATCCTTTTCACGCAGCCTCAATAAAATGTTAAGTTATAGTGTTGCTGGTATAGTTCTTACCTTCTCAACTGCCCTCTTTTCCATTTTACTGATACCGTCGTATGGGGTTGTGGGATATGCATATGCATTGATTCTTGCACAATTAGCTGCTACCTTATATTCTTTTGTGACGGCAGGTTGCTATAAGTATATACAGGTTAGGGGTAACAGTTATGGTGCGGTGAAGGAAATGCTTGCATATAGTGCGCCTTTACTTCCCAATGGCATTATGTGGTGGCTTGTTAATGGTATCAATCGTCCAATAATGGAGCATTTCTTGGGATTGGCAGCTATTGGCATCTATGCTGTTGCGAACAAGTTTACAGGAATGTTGTTTAGTGTCTTGATGATTTTTAGCACAGCGTGGAGTAATAGTGTATTAGATGAATATGGTAAGCCTGGCTTTGAAAAATTTTATAATAATTATGTCAGGATATTAGGTACACTTCTCTTTTTTATGAGTTTCTTCATGATAATATTCTCACGTTTTATAGTGAGACTATTGACTTCACCAGAATACTATGATGCATATGCTTATTTTCCTCCATTATTGGCAGGAGTGATATTTTCTGGATTGTCTGGTTCAATAGGTGGTGTGTTCTCGGCAACAAAAACAAGTAAGTATTTTTTCTATTCAAGTTTATGGGGAGGATTTAGCTCTGTTGTCTTTTTAATGTTGCTAACTCCATTACTTGGGCTGATGGGAACTTGTCTTAGTGTAGCTATATCTTTCTTTTGTATGACTATTTCTAGAGCTATATATGCTTCTAAGTATGTAAAAATAGAGAATTGGATGTTTTATGCTAAACTTACGGCAGTCTTTGTCTTTATGAGTTTGTGTGAACTTTACATGGAAGGTATTTTCCGCTATGTCATTCATGCCTTTTTAATTGGATGCGCATTATTGTTTTGCAAGAATGATATTCACGAAATTCTAAACTTAGTTTCGGATAGAATAAATAACATAAGGAGAAACAAATTATGAGATATTTAAGTAATACATTATCGAGTTATCGATATAATTTTGCACTCGACCATCGCAAAGAAAAACCTAGCGGTTTGTTCTTTAAGCTATTAGTCTTTTTAAGATTTGTAGTTTCAAATAAGTTTTCTAAGATTCGATGGAATCAGTCACCTATAATAAGTGCTGCTCAGCAGACAAAAGAACTACTGGGGTGGTTGCGTGTAAATACTCTTTATGGATATGTTTATCCCTATGATATAAAAGTAATTAGAGGGATGAATGTCCTTTTTAACCCTATAGCTAGTGTGACACCTGACTATGGAAGATTGCTATGTTCTTCGTGGAAACAAACGCTTAACCTGTTGGAGAGTGTTGGACAGCAAAATGAAGAACAGAAAAGCATGTTAGTATGTTGGCAAGCAGTGGAAGATTTGCGAAAGCGAACCATTTCCGAGTTGAAAAATCAGAAGACAGACAGAGCCATACAACTAGTATCTTATCTGGAAGCAATGTATGATAAGGAAGTTGAGCACTTTGATGAAGCTCTTCAAAGAATACTATTTTATAACGGCTTATTTTGGCAATGCAAATACCAGCAAAACGGCATAGGAAGATTAGACTTGATTCTCGAAAGATATTATAAGAAAGATATTAATGACGGCATTTTGAACTATCAAAAAGCTAAGGAACTCTTGCGTAATTTTCTTTTAGTTTTAGCTCATGATACTGCTTCAAAAAGCGCAGCCCTTATTGGAGATACTGGTCAGGTAATTATTTTAGGTGGTATTGGTGCTGATGGTTGTACCGTTGAGAATCCTGTGACTCATATATTGCTTGAACTTTTTACGGAGAATCCTGTTCCTGACCCGAAACTACTGTTAAGAGTAAATAAGGATACATCGGATGTGGTATGGCAGAAAGCAATTAAGTGCATTTTGAAAGGAAGCGGCTCTCCTCTCCTTATAAATGAGGATGTTATTATGCCTCGAATGGTTGATTTTGGATATCAAAAAGAAGATGTTTATAATTTCGGAGTTTCTGCGTGTTGGGAGCCTCTCATTATAGGTAAGTCATTAGACCAGAATAATGCTATCAGAAATATTACGATTTTGGATGCACTGAGTAAAGCTTTGCAAGATGATAGTAATGTGAGTTTCGATGTATTGTTGTCTAACTTGGATAAATCAATAGAAAAACTCATTGCTGATTACAATCTGAATATTGAGTTTGATAAATCTCCATTGCAATCATTGTTCTTTGATGATTGCATAGCCAAGGGTAAAGACTTTTCTGAGGGTGGAGCTAAATATAATTATCATGGCTTGTTGGTTGTAGGATTGCCAAATCTTATCAACTCTTTGCTTAATATTAAGGAGTATGTTTTTAATCAACATTTATGTACTCTTGTTGATTGCCAAAACTGTCTTGAAGGCAATTTTGTTGGGCATGAAGATTTAAGATTGTTATTTCAACAGAATCCTTTAAAGTTTGGCTTGGCTAAACAAGAAATTGTTGAATTGACTAATCATGTACTGGATACGATTTCTTCAGAAGTAGCTAAGAGAAATATGTTTGGTGAGAAAATCAAAGTTGGATTTAGTTCTCCAAGTTACATTGGTTTGGCAAAAGATTATCCAGCCTCTTTGGATGGAAGACATAAGGGTGATCCTTTTGCTGTACATATTTCTCCTATTTCTTCCAATATTGATATTTCGGAAATTTTGGATTTTGCCTCATCTCTAAAGTATGAAGGCAATCGAATCAATGGAAATGTGGTTGACTTTATCATCCCTGCTTCCTATGCAAAGATGCCCGACAAACTGGTTGTAATCTTAAAACATGCTTGTGAGAAAGGTATCTTTGAGTTGCAGCTTAATGTTCTAGATAAGCAAACCTTGATAGATGCTAAGGCACATCCAGAAAAATATCCGAATCTTATCGTAAGAGTTTGGGGCTTTAGCGCTTATTTTAATGATCTGCCAGAAGAGTACAAGGATAATCTTATTCAAAGGGCCGAGCTATATGAGTAAAATTCGTATTACTGCCATTCAAAGAGGATGTGTGTATGATGGACCAGGGGTGAGAACTACAATATTTCTTAAAGGATGTAGCCTGCATTGCCCATGGTGCTGCAATCCGGAGACAATATCTGTTGAACCACAATGGTATATAGATGATAATAAATGTCTTTACTTTCAAGGTGTCGCTTCGCAGTTATGTAAAAAATGCATAAGATGTGGTGGTAAAAATAAAATAAGCGAATGTCCTTTTGGTGTTTCGGAAAATGTGTCAGAAGAACTTCAAATCAATGATCTCTTGCATATCTTAATGAAAGACGAAGCCCTTCTAAAGAAAAATGGTGGGGTTACATTTTCTGGCGGAGAACCCTTGTTGCAGACAGATAACTTACTTCCTCTTCTTTCTGACATTCACAAACGGGGTATTCATGTTACCTTTGAAACAACGTTGTATGTTTCTCCCCATGATGTCGTGAAGGTCGTTCCGTATATGGATTTGGCTATAGTCGATTTGAAGCTGCAGCGTGAACAAGGGGACTTACTACACTACTGGCAAATTTTGATTGAGAATTTGGAAAGACTCCTGTCTCATGATATCCCTATTAGATATAGATTGGTATTCGTCGATTCGGTATTAAATGACAGAGACCTAGTCTTACAACGCTTGAATGCGTTGGGAGTAAGACGGCTAGAGCTCATCAAATGTCATAATCTTGGAAGCAAAAAGTATCAAAAACTTATGTTGGAAGCAAAGAGTTACGTTGCCAATGAAATGAAGTATAAGGCTTTTGCCGATTTTTTAAAGAATAATGGAATCAATGTGTCTTTGTTGATGATTTGAAAAACTTATGAACAGAACTTATACAGACTTGATAAAATTTATAAGTGCCATTGCAATTTTTGTGCATCACTTTTACTTGAAGAATCCAGCTGTAACTAGCCTCGGCTTTGTTGCATGCGGAGTTTTCTTTTTCTTCTCCGCTTATGGCATATCGAAATCTTTGCAGCATAATCCAATTCGATTTGGAAGTTTCTGCAAGAAAAGATTGTTGAAAATCTATATGCCGCTTCTATTAGTCAACCTTATTACATTGTTATTGGTAAGTCCGATATGTAATGATGGCAACTTTGGTATTCCAATCTTTCATGTATTTTGCGACAATATAATATTTTTGCAAGAGTACAGTATTCTGGATGTAATACAGTATTTGATGGGATGGAAGAAAATGGATTCGGTGACATGGTTCTTGGATGTTCTGCTCGTATCCTATATTCTCATTTGGGGTATTAATCAATTGAAAGGCTCAAGATCAAAGAATATAGCCACTATAGCTTCTTATGGCGTATATATAATCTGCTGTGCAATATTTACCCCCCCCATATGGTATATGGTTGATGTAGTGGGCGTTATGCTTGGATTGCTTGTCGCTTTCAACGACAAATTTTTTATTGCAATGTTTTGTAATAAAAGCTGGTTGAGCTGGTCGATGGGAGTGGCAACTATAGTGTTGCTATTTTTATTGTATTTCTTGCATGATCACTTACTGGGGCGTTATGCAAAACCTTTGTGGTTGCTTGCTACGGTACTTTCGGTCTTGCTGGTGATGCAGGGAGCGTATCAATCCAAGTTGGGTTGTCATAAGATTGTAACGATTCTTGCAGGTATGTCCTATTTCATATATCTCATACATGTAAAAGTCGCTAACATGGTAAATCTTGCGATTGGACAATCTTCCTTTTTGCTAAGTTTACTATTGATAATGATGACCTCGTATGTGTTGTATATTTTAAATTTAAAAATATTTAGACGTAAATAATGAAACAAAAACGATTACAGGCATTGGACTTGATAAAAATATTGGCGATGTTTATGGTCATGACATTACATACATGCATGCATAAGATGAGTGACCCAATAGCTTTTGTCGTCTATTTCCTTTCTGCCATAGCGATTCCGCTGTTTTTTATGGTGAGTGGATATTTGCAAGGCAATAGAAGTGTAGATGCTCGCTATATATTAAGAAAAACAGGCAGAATTCTAAAATTTTGCTTCATCATAACTACAGGGCTATTCCTCATACAGGGTGTGTTGTATCATGCAGATCCCATCAGTAATTATTGGCATAGTTTCCCTGGCTGTTTTCTGCAAGATGGATATTGCGGTCAATTATGGTTTCTGGGAGCCATGTGCATTATATATGTGCTACTACCAACTCTGATCTGGGGGGGGCAACATTGGACATACTTTTATGAAAAGATATTTATTCTGTTGGTAAGTATTTCCTCTGTTGTTTTCATTCTTAACATAACGTGTGGAATTGAACATGGCATACCGCAAGTTTTTAGGATATACAATAGTTTGATGTATTTTATTGCTGGTGCGTTGGTGAGGAAGTATGAGGACAGACTAAAAATGCTTATAGCTAATGGATTGTTCTTAATTGTTTCGACAATTATGTTCTTATTTCTAACCTTCAGTTTAAGAAACAGCATGGGGTATCCTGCGTTTGCAGATAGAATGTTCGGTTCTGTAAACTGTATGCTGTATGCAGGAATCCTTTTCGTTTATATAGCTAGCAAAAAAGTAAATTGCAAATGGATAGGACTTATGTCAGATATCTTTCTCCCATGTTATGTCATTCATTTCATTGTAATAGGTCATGTCCTAAATTTTATTCAACGGATAGGACTTGATTCTCAATGGTATTCAATAATAATAGAATTAGTTATCGTGTATTCTCTATCTTGTCTGATAAGTTTGGCGTTGATGAGAATACCATACATAAATAAAATTTTCAGAATATGAACAATTATGACTATCTGATAGTTGGCTCTGGTCTCTTCGGAGCCACATTCGCCCATCTTGCCCACAAGCAGGGCAAGAAGTGCTTGGTGATAGACAAGCGACCTCACTTGGGTGGCAACATCTATTGTGAGAACATCGAGGGCATCAACGTGCATAAGTATGGCGCACATATCTTCCATACCTCCAATAAAAAGGTGTGGGACTTCGTGAACTCTATCGTAGAGTTTAACCGCTATACAAATTCACCAGTGGCTAACTACAAGGGCAAGCTCTACAATCTGCCTTTCAATATGAATACATTCTATCAGATGTGGGGCGTAACCACACCTGAAGAAGCACAGGCTAAAATTGATGAGCAGAAGGCTGAAGCCGTGGCTAAGATGAAGGCCGATGGTGTAAGTGAGCCTCGTAATCTGGAGGAACAGGCTCAGGTGCTCATCGGTAAAGATATCTACGAGCAACTCATCAAGGGGTATACCGAGAAGCAATGGGGACGAAAGTGTACAGACTTACCTGCCTTTATCATCAAGCGCCTACCGGTACGTCTCATCTTCGACAACAACTATTTCAACGATAAATATCAAGGAATCCCTGTTGGTGGTTACAACAAACTAATTGATGGATTGCTTGACGGAGTAGAGACGAAAACCAATGTCGATTTTTTTGAGAATCGTGAATATTGGGAAGGCATTGCTGATAAGATAGTCTTTACAGGAAAGATAGATGAATTCTATAATTACCAATTTGGAAAACTTAATTATCGTACTGTTCGCTTTGGGACAGAGGTTATAGATAAACCAAATTATCAAGGCAATGCAGTTGTGAATTATACCGAGCGCGAGATACCTTACACACGTGTAATTGAGCACAAGCATTTCGAGATGTTTGGGCAGAAGGTATATGATAACCCTAAAACGGTTATCTCGAAGGAGTATTCTACGGAGTGGAAGGATGGCATGGAACCATATTATCCTGTGAATGACGAAGTGAACTCTGTCCTTTATGCTAAGTACAAGGCTTTGGCTGACAAGGAAGATAAAGTTATTTTTGGTGGTCGTTTGGCAGAATACAAGTATTACGATATGGCACCGATTATAGAGAAAGTGATGGTGAGTTTTTCGGAAAAATAACAAAAGCCCCGGTCTCAGTTCACGTCTTTGTGCTAGATTGTACTAAAGAGATAATTGCAGCGGTTAGAAGTGCATGGTATCAATAATGATGGTTTGGACAAATACATCAGCAAGTGCCTAGAGTATCAAGGCTGTTTATGGTACTTTCAGATCAATTGAATAAAAGCATTTCGAGCTGTTCGGTCAAGAGAGTTATATATTTATAAAGTTATAGGCAAGGGATTTGCTTAGAGTTTATTTTTATGAGCTACTTTTTTGCTCTTAGCAATGAACTTGCCTTTTTTAAAAGAATATATCAAATTATGGAACAAAAAATAATAGCAGTGGTTGTTACGTTTAATCGTCTGACTTTATTAAAGCGTGCAATTGAATTTATTCAAAAGCAGACTTTGTCAGTATGTGAGATAATTATAGTTAACAATGGAAGTACTGATGGCACTACAGAGTGGTTGGCAAGTCAAGAAAGTTTGACAGTTGTAAACCAAGATAATGTTGGTGGTGCTGGTGGCTTTTATACAGGTATTAAGGTTGCATATGAGCACAACGCTGATTGGATTTGGTGTATGGACGACGATGTCTATCCATCAGAAAAATGTCTGGAAACATTATACTCATATCCTCAACGATATTCAAATATCGGCATAATATGCCCACGACGAATTCAAGCAGGTGAAGTAGTTTATGGAGAGACATTGAAATTTAATCTTTCAAATCCATTTCGGCCATTGAACAGATTTTTAAAATCTAAAGATATTGGGGAACATGAGTTAGTGAAAATTGAGGGAATGGCTTTTGAGGGACCTTTAGTGTCACGTGCAGTAGTTGATGCAATAGGATTCCCTAATAAAGATTTATTTATCTTTTTTGATGACTCCGATTATTCATACAGAGCTACTCTGGCTGGGTTTGATGTTATGTATTGTAAAAATGCGATACTTAACAAAGAGTTATTCCCCAAGAAGATATTAAAATCTGGGGAGTATCGAAATAATTGGAGAGTATGTTATAATATCAGGAATGCTGCTTATTTTAGCAGAAAATACGGGAAAAATTCTCTTTATAAATATATAGGGGAACTTGGAACATTAATCTACATATTGATTGCCATACTTAATAGCTTGCTATTCAATAAAAGAAAATATAAGATAAGTGAAGTATTTGATATATCAAAAGCTTATTTAAATGGAAAAAGCAAAAAGTTAGGAATTATATAATTATAGTGTTTATGGTATACGATATAATTTATTTCTTCTTGGCATTGTTAGCTGCAATTAGTTATTTAAGGAATAAAAACAAGTCATTTCTGATATTATTGTTCACAATTCTGTCTAATTGTTGGGGGATACTTCCTACAGGACATATAAAAATTTACGACTGGATATTAGTAGTTACATGTTTATCTCTCATAATAGGGTTTTGCAAATCAAAAGTTTTCTTCAGAATAAAAAACGATCCATTGGGGAAAATGGTATTGTTTTTATTGAATTATGTTTTTATTTCTGCAGTATTAACGGCAATAAGAGGAGTTGAATCATTAGGTTCTGCCCTGTTGGTTTTACGCTTTGATTTGTTCTATTTGTTCTATTTTGTTTTTAGAAGAATACCTTTAAAAGATTTAAAATTATCAGTAAAACCTTTAATAATATTATCGTTAATAAATGGTTTGGTATATTATTTACAGTATTGTGGCATATTTATAATGGCTAATTCGGATGTCGTATCTGATTTAGATGAGAATCGTTATAATAATATTCCAATTTTGACTTTGGCAATATTCTTTTTCTTT
>ERZ1034678.453-NODE-453-length-22886-cov-28.232666_pt1 | contig 22886 bp, 19 predicted proteins | sample MGYA00520640_ERZ1034678 | MGnify/ENA primary metagenome ERZ1034678 (study PRJEB33766, sample SAMN09781767) | gut metagenome | biome: gut microbiome | host: Homo sapiens | place: Madagascar | study: EMG produced TPA metagenomics assembly of the PRJNA485056 data...
CAGGTTAGCTTGCGTTCGTGGCGCATAACTGTTTGACAATTTATCTGCCTAATTGCAGTTTATCAAAATTTGAAACTTGATTCTGCGCTCTGCAATTTGTCAAAAATGAAATATTTTTAGCAAAAGGTTTGGTTGGTATAAAAAAAAGTAATACCTTTGCATCGCTTTTGAGATAAAACATTATCTCTAAATAGTACGGGGCGTAGCGCAGTCCGGTTAGCGCACCTGCTTTGGGAGCAGGGGGTCGTGGGTTCGAATCCCGTCGCCCCGACATAAGGAAAACCGCTGATTATTAAGTTGTAAAGGCTTGATAATTGGCGGTTTTGTTGTTTGTTGTTACTCGTTTTTTTACCGCACAATAACGAAGCCACTTCACACACAACGCAAGCCGCCCACATGCCACCAGTCGGTAAAGACGAGGCGCGTGAGCGGCTTGTTAGCTTGATGAAGGGGTTGAAGGATTAATAATAAGGCGGGAACCATGGGTAATAGCATGGCCCAAAATCGAACTCATCGGTAAAGGCTGATAGTATTACGCAACTTATGAAGGCTACTACTATCAGTGCGAAAAATGGATATACCACCCAAGGAGAGTCACAACCAGCGCCCCAAATAACGGTTCCTAGTATAACTATTATGAATGTTGAAAAATACCAGCCAAAGTAGCTAAATGCTATCATTCGCTCTTTGAACTTGCTCAGCAGCTTTCGCTGCATCACCTTTTGCTGCATCACCTTGTAAGTGTGGTGATAAACATATACCGCACGCACCTTGCCGAAGTGAAATGCCATAGCTATAACGAGCAGCGAGACCACTATGTACCCTGCTGCCCCATGCAAGCGTCCTAATAGCTGCAGCTTGAAAAAGAAGTACATAAAATCTATAAAGAACACCAACGAGGCATAACCACAAAATTTGCCCACTATGCGTGCTCTCCGTCTCTTGGCTTGTATCTCTTTTAAGGGTACACGTTCTTTTGGCTTCTGTTCGCTTCCCATATCGCAAAAGGCATTAGTTTCTGCAAAGGTGTGGCTTTATAATTTACCGACCAAATAAAACTCTCAAAATATATGGCTTCAAAAGGAATAAAATTCAACCTAAGGCTCGCTATTGACGGTAAAGAACAGTTGGGGTTTATAACTTCATCTGCAAAAGATATTGCAAGGTCTTTAGATGAAGCCCAAAAGGCAACAAAGCGGCATATATAACTCAAGTTCGGATTTACCAAGGGCGACTTTTGGGGTATCAGCATCCATGTCACTATGTGCTTTACAAATAATCGTAATCGCTCTCGCCACCATTGCTACGTTTGATATCCTTATAATCAGGGAAATCGTAATATGAGTCGGCTACTGCTGAGGCGAAGAACAAGAGAATTGACAGGACCATAAAAGCTGCGACAAAAAAGAAACGAGCATCTGTCCACCTTTCTGTTGTAGCGTAAAAGTATATGCTATCGCAAAAGAAAAAGAATGAAGCATAACCTAAATAGGTGCTTATAATTAATGCTCTTTTGTTTCGCTTTTTCTTCTTTTCTGAGGGGACTGGGTCTTTTACTTCGCAGCTAAACTCTACTTTAATATCTTTCGGTTTCTGTTCGCTTTCCATATCGCAAAAGGTATTAGTTCTTTTGCAAAAGTGCGACTTTATAATTTACCAACCAAATAAAATTCAATATATATATATATGGCTTCAAAAGAAATAAAATTCAACCTAAGGCTCGCTATTGATGGTAAAGAATCTCACCCATTTACGCCCCTTATCTCCATAGCTTTGGGCGCAGTTGGTATATCATTAATAGGTGCAGTATGTAATGTTTTGGTTATTATTGTGTATATTTGCAAAATATTAACTAAAGTGGTTATAAAAGTTTATTCATGGTACTAAAAAAGTTATTGGGTTTTGACCCGAAACAACATTCTTTCAAAACAGAAATGGTGGCTGGCTTGACCACATTCCTAACGATGTGTTACATATTGGCTGTTAATCCAGCTATACTCTCTACTACAGGAATGGACAAGGGAGCCCTCTTTACAAGTACGGCTATAGCTTCGGCTATAGCAACCTTATTGCTCGCTTTTATGGCAAAGTTGCCATTCGCGCAAGCTCCAAGTATGGGCTTGAATGCGTTTTTTGCTTTCACGTTATGTCAAGCTATGGGACTCTCGTGGCAACAAGCATTGGCTGTATTGCTAATAGAAGGTGTAATCTTTATTTTGATTACCTTTCTTAATATACGCGATCTAATACTTGATAGTATACCTGCCAATTTGCGTTATGCTATCTCGACTGGAATAGGTATGTTTATAGCCTTTATTGGTCTAAAGAATGCACACGTTATTGTATCAAATCCTGATACATTTGTGAAGTTAGGTAATTTTACTCCAACTTGCCTTTTGGGAATCTTCTCAATTGTAGTTAGTGGCATCTTAATGGTGCGTGGCGTTAAGGGAGCTTTGTTTTATGCTATATTGCTATCTACGTTGGTTGGTATACCGATGGGTGTTACTGAAATACCAGAGAATTGGATGCCAATATCAGCGCCACATAGCATTGCGCCTATATTTTGCCAATTTGACTTTACGGGCTTCTTTACGCCTAAGATGTTTATGGCCATCTTTTCGCTTCTTTTGGTCAATATCTTTGACACGTTGGGTACGTTAGTGGGTTTGGTGCAAAAGACGGGACTCTCAATAGATGGCAAGATACCTCACATGCGTGAAGCTATGCTGAGTGATGCTATAGGTACAACGGCTGGAGCAATGTTAGGTAGCAGTACGATTACGACGTATGTAGAAAGTGCTTCGGGTATTGCTGAAGGAGGACGAACAGGACTCACGGCCTTTAATGTAGGATTGCTTTTTGTACTTAGTATCTTTCTCTCGCCTATCTTTTTGCTTATTCCTTCTGCTGCTACAAGTGGTGCTTTGGTTATGGTAGGAGTATTGATGGTGGACTCTTTTAAGGAAATAAAGTTGGACGATGTGTCGGATTCTTTTCCAGCTTTTATTACTATGATTACCATGGTACTTTGCTATTCAATTGCTGATGGCATTTGTTTGGGTATTATGAGTTATGTGCTAATCAAGATTTTTGCAGGGAAACGTAAGGATCTGAATTGGACGCTTATAATATTGGCTATACTCTTTGCTCTAAATTATGCTTTTGGATAAGCGGTAATTGAAGTCGTCTAAACTTTTCTGACGAAGATTATATTTAAACTTTTATCTCTTCTAAATTCAATCTTTACCTTTCTTTTTGACCGCTTTTTGACCTTTCATCGGTCGTGTAGCTCGCTACACTCCCTCTTCAATGCCAAAAATCGCCTCAAAAATAAAGGCAAATCTTGAACTTCATAAAAGTTTAGACGACTTCATTGACTGAAACTTTTTAATAATCTGTACTTCTATTATGAAATCAAAATTTCTTCTTTTCTTCTCTATCCTGGTGGTTTCGGTTAAGGCAACCATGGCGCAGGTTAACATGCAAGTGTTTTATGACTTTGGTTCTGATCGTAAATACGTTACGATGACGCTTGAAATGTTTAAGGCTGATAAGTGGGGTAATACGTACTTTTTTGTAGACCACGACTTTAACTATAATCAGCATGTTGAAGGGCCTAATTTAGCTCCTGGTGGAACGTATCTTGAGATAGCGCGTTGTCTTAACTTTTGGCAGAATACGAAGTTAGCCCCATTAAGTTTGCATGTAGAGTATAATGGTGGTATAACCAAGAGTTATCCTATAAATAATGCTTGGCTTGTAGGTTTGGATTATTTCATTCACGATAAGTCATATAAGAATACGCTCAATCTTAAGGCGCTTTATAAAAACATTAAGAAGCGCACCTCAGACGTTCCGATGCAATTCACAGCCGTTTGGACGTGTAAAGACGTATTAGGGCTAAAGCGACTCACTTTTGATGGTTTCGCCGACTTTTGGTGGGAAAATCATGATTGCGACTTTCAAGCTGATGGAAGCAGCAAACGCAAGCGTACCGTTTTCATAACCGAACCCCAACTTTGGTACAATATTGGTGACCTCTTTGGTTGTGAAAATCTAAATGTCGGAACTGAAATCGAACTTAGTAATAATTTCGGTAGTACAGCTGGCTTTAAGTGTCGTCCTTGTTTAGGCGTGAAGTGGGTGTTCTAATAATTTAGTAAAAAAATATAGTTTGCATTTCTGATTAGACAAACTGCAATTGATAAGGCCTCTTCCACTACCGCTCCCCGACTGGGGTGGGGTAGGAGAAGAGGTTTTATCAATTGCAGTTTTTAAATATAACTTTCGCACCTAATTGGCTAATGAGGTGAGTTCACAATTTAAGTTTGTTAATCCACTCTGTTATAAGTGTTAGCACTTCAGGTGAGATCGTCTCTTCAATCTGTTGGTACTCTATAACGTTGCCTGTCTGACAATGCTGGAATAAGTGGTTAAGTCCTTCCATGGTTTTAATGGTGTGAGGGCAGTTTGTAAGTCCTTTTTCTAATGCGCTAAGGTTTGTAGCATAGTTCACTTGTTTATCTTTCGTGCCGTTTAATGCTAAAACGGGACATTTAATTTGGCTTAGCGTGCGGCTCGGATTAATATTTATGAACTCACGAATATACTTGCTATCACCTTGTTGTAGTGACTTTTCAAACATAGGTCTGAGTATGGCAGGTATATTATCTCTTTTGATTTCACTGATTTTTTTGCCACTTGCCAAGTCATCGAGAACGGTGTCAAACGTCTTCAAGTAAGCAGAGATTACATCGTTGGGCAAGCCGATGGCTGCTAAAGCCTCTTTGTTTTGTTCTATAAGAGTGCTTTTTCCAGATACGACCATGCCTGCCAGTGAAACGATAAAGTCTGCTTTACCTTCCTCTGCTAGCAAAAGTGCAATGCTCCCGCCTTCGCTGTGTCCAAGAATGCCTACGTTCGAAAATCGTTTGCGAAGGAATTCTAATCCTGCTTCAGCGTCTTGCTTGAAGTCGTTGGTTGTAAAATTTGCAAAGTTAATCGACTTATCATTCCAGCCTCTGTCGTCATAGCGCAAAGAGGCTATTCCATTTCGAGCTAATGCATCAGCAATGACGGCAAAAGGCTTATGGCTAAGCATCTCTTCATCTCGATTTTGCTGTCCACTTCCTGTAATCATTAGCACAATAGGCGTGTTTTGGTTATACTCTTTAGGTAATGAGAGTGTACCATGGAAGGTGTATCCGCTATTTGTAAAGGATACTTCCTCTTCGCTATAGGGGAAAGGAGGGGTGGGTGTTTGTGGACGATTAATAGTAGGCTTACCGGCGTGTAGCGTTAGTGGAAAGTGAAATCCATTTTGCGTGAAGGTGCCTTCGATACATTCTCCGACATTTTTTCCTTCAAAGGTGGCACCAATCATCTTTATGAATACTTTAATGGTACCATCTTCGTCAACAGACTTTTCAGCAGGAATGTTGTTGATTCCTTGTGACGGAGAGTCAAGCGTACAGTTATGATCGTTGAAGTTGAACACAAGTGGCAACTCCATACCTTGTATGATAATTTTGCCACTCCAAGTTTCTTTTTGCGCGTATGTAGTTAGGCAAGTAAGGCTTAAAAAGAATGTAGTTATGATTTGGCTGAGTTTCATAATGTATTGTGATTATTTTATGTCGCAAAGGTATCATATTGTATTGAATTACGTTAAGTTTTATAATATGTTTTGTATTTGGTCGTTTTAAAATTGTTACTTTTGCTCATGAAAGGTTTTGCCACGCATCAAATAATTCAACATTTATGACACAACAAGCACATATCATATCGTTACCCAGAATAGCTGACGGACGAGGGAACTTGTCTATTATCGAACAATTGAAAAATATACCTTTTGTGATACGTCGGGCATATTGGATATACGATGTGCCTGGAGGTTATGCCCGTGGCGAGCATGCTTATAAGCAGAATGAAGAGTTTATTGTAGCTCTCTCAGGTAGTTTTGATGTAGAATTAGACGATGGGAATGAAAAGCGGGTATTCTCTTTAAACAGATCGTACAATGGAGTGTTTGTACCAAAGGGAACGTGGCGAAAAATGCTAAATTTCTCTACTAACTCATTGGCCTTGGTGCTGGCATCAATGCCCTTTGATGTCAATGACTATGTGTTTAATTACAAAGAGTTTTTATTGTGGAAAAGAGGTGAGATAGCAGAAACGCATTCGCCTAATACGCCGGCACAAGATGTTCCAGCAATGTTGTCCTCTGCTTTTACAATAGATTGTAAGCGATTGGTAACCGTTTTTGATTGTTCGTTATATCAACTCACACGCGAGCAACACCCTGAGGGTAGCCTAACGTTTGTTTATGAAAAGGTTCATGTACCGTTTGCAATCAATCGCGTTTTTTATAGTTACGACATTCCTTCAGGTGAGGATCGTGGCGCGCATGCTCATCGACATTGTCATCAACTGATTATAGCAGCTTCAGGGAGTTTTGAAGTGGTGCTTGATGATGGTGTGAATAAGCGTACTGTTATGCTGAACCGCCCCTTCTGGGGATTGCACGTTCCGCCAGGTGTTTGGGCTTCGGAGCAGGGCTTCTCGTCGGGGAGCATCTGTCTTGTCTTAGCCTCTCACGCTTATGAGGAGGAAGATTACATACGCTCGTATGATGACTTCATAGCGTTTCGAAGGGAGCAAACGAACCTCTAAAAAGATGAGGAGGCGATTACGTAGCAAATATTTGACAAGCCACTTTAAATTCAGTATATGATAAAACTTTTAGACCTTCAAGCAATAACTGCACAACATATTGATGAATATACTCAAGCCGTTCAGCGAGTTATACAATCAGGTTGGTTTTTGCAAGGAGAGGAGATAAAACAATTTGAGCAAACTTATGCTCAATATATAGGTACGAGGCACTGTGTGAGTGTGGCCAATGGGCTTGATGCACTCTATCTAATATTGCGTGCTTATAAGGAGTTGGGCATAATGAGTGAAGGTGATGAGGTGATTGTGCCTGCCAACACTTATATAGCAACTATTTTGGCCATAACGCGCAATAATCTGGTGCCAGTGTTGGTGGAGCCTACATGGGATAATCTTGAGTTAGATACAGCACGGGTTGAGCAAGCCATTACGACGCGAACGCGAGCCGTTATGACAGTTCACCTCTATGGTCGTATCGCATACGATGATTGCTTGCACGATGTGTGTCAGCGTCATCATTTAAAGTTGATTGAAGACTGCGCACAAAGTCAAGGGTGCGCTTATCAAGGCATAAAAACGGGTGCTTTAGGCGATGCTGCAGCACATAGCTTCTATCCAGGTAAAAACATAGGGGCTTTTGGTGATGCTGGGGCGGTGACGACGAATGATGACGATTTAGCTTCAGTTATACGCGCTTTAGCAAATTATGGTAGTGAACGAAAGTATGTGTTCAAATATGTGGGCATAAATAGTAGGATGAGTGAAATAGATGCTGCCGTATTGCGCGTAAAGTTAAAGTATCTTGATGCTGATAATGCGCAGCGCCAGCAATTAGCAGCTTATTATTATGAGCATATCAGTAATGCACACATCACCTTGCCGCAACGCTTGACGAACGAAAATAATGTTTACCACCAATTTCCTATATTTTCGGCACAACGCGATCGCTTGCAAGCACATCTAACAACGTGTGGCGTTCAAACGTTGATACATTACCCCATACCACCACATAAGCAAGCCTGCTATAAAGATTGGCACGATAGAAGTTATCCTATAACTGAGAAAATTCATGCACAAGAACTGTCCATTCCTATGAACCAAGTTCTTACACTTGAGCAGGCTCAACAAGTGGTGGCAGCTATTAATTCTTTTAAAATTTAATATTTTGTTATGCAATTCGCAATTAAAACAACACAAGGCGATATCGTAGTACGTCTATATGATGAGACACCTCTGCATCGTGATAATTTTGTAAAACTCGTAAGTAAAGGCTTTTATAACGACACGTTGTTTCACCGTGTAATTAAGGACTTTATGATACAGGGCGGTGATCCTGAAAGTAAGTCAGCACCTAAGGGAAAAATGTTGGGAACTGGGGGTACAGGCTATACCATTCCTGCTGAAATCAAAGTGCAACAGTGTATTCATAAGCGTGGAGCACTTTGTGCAGCTCGTTTGGGTGATGAAGCAAACCCAGAACGTGAGAGTAGTGGCTGTCAGTTCTACATCGTGTGGGGCAAGGTGTATAAGCCTGGTGAATTGAAGGCTCTTGAGAAGCAGATGGCAATGCAGCAAGAACAAACTATCTTTAATGGTTTGGTTGCACAACATCGTAGTGAGATTATGGAGTTGCGTCGTAATCGTGACCGCGTCTCGTTACAGGCGTTGCAAGACGAATTGCAGAGCGAAACAAAGCGTTTGAGCAAGGAACAAGGCACCCCCCACTTTACAACTGAACAGACAGAAGCCTATACTACAATTGGTGGAACGCCTTTCTTAGATGGTGGTTACACAGTGTTTGGTTGTGTTGAGCAAGGGCTCGATGTGGTAGAAAAAATTATCGGTGTAAAGACCGATCGTAATGATCGTCCCGTAGAAGATGTGAAGATAATAGAAGTGGTTGAGATATAGTATTGTGGTACATTAGGGGCGAGTAGTTTGACTCCAATACTCATATTATTGGTCCTATAACGAATCGTGTAGGTAAATAGCAATTTATCTGCCTAATTGGGGGGCGGGTTTGTAACCCGCGGCAGCAGCATGTTGTAGATATTTAAAGCATTCTGCTACTGCCGCGGGTTACAAACCCGCCCCCCCAATTAGGCAGATAAATTGCTGTTTGTCTAACATTAGCTACTGCGTGTAGCTTAAATGCGATCTAATACCAATTTAATTAGCGTGTCGATACTGTTCTTATAATTGGGATTGGCACGATGAGCTAAACGATTAGCAATCACCATGCAGCACGTCATGGCCTTGTGTCCCATGAGCAGTGACAAGCCTGCAATGGCGCTGCTTTCCATTTCGAAGTTACAAATGCGGTGGTCGTTATATTCAAAAGATTCGATTTTCGCATTTTGGTCGGGGTCTGCTAAGGGGAGACGTAGCTGGCGACCTTGAGGACCAAAGAATCCACCGCAAGCAATGGTTATGCCACGTACCATATCGTCGCCACCTATGCGGTTGATGAGTTCAGCATTGGCATGCACTACGTAAGGGTGTGCAATGCATTGTGTGCCGTGCCAATTCATGTGTGAAAGAAAGGCTTTCTCAAGCTCAAGGTCACTCACTTCGTTGCGTCCTGCATAGAAGTTGAGAAGGCCGTCAAAGCCAATGCTTATTTCACTTGCAACGAAGGTGCCTTCAGGGGTGTTAGGTTGAAGTCCACCACAGGTGCCAATGCGTACCAATTCGAGTTGTCGAAGATTGTCTTTGATGAGTCGTGTGCTGAAATCGATGTTGGCTAAAGCATCTAATTCGTTTAGAACGATGTCGATGTTGTCGCAACCGATACCAGTAGAAACGACGGTGATACGTTTATCCTTGTAGGTGCCTGTGATCGTGCGAAATTCGCGACTTGAGACATCGCATTCAGTCGTGTCGAAATGTGAGGCTACGAGAGGCACACGGCCAGGGTCGCCTACCAAAATAACCTTGTCGGCTAATTGTTCGGGTTTAACGTGAAGGTGGAAAATGCTACCATCTGGATTGATGATTAATTCAGATGGCGCGATGGGTTCTTTTGTCATGATTATTAGATGTTTTAAGATGTCTTATTGAAGCTCTGCCTTACGCATATTTTTACACAACGTATTGTATTGTTGTAGCAGTTGCGGCAGTGCTTGTTTGATTTGTTGAAGTTGTAGCTTGGCTTTATCTGTTAGCTTATTGGGGGTTAATGCAGAAGCAAGTTGAAGTTCATCTTGTTTTTGTTGTAAGGTGTTGATTTGATCAAAAACTTGGTCAGCTTGCTCAGCTATGCGACGAGCCGTTTCGCTACGAAATTGTGTGAGTTGAGTATATACAATCTGATCGTTGATGATGTAGCGTCGTGGGGTAGAGGCTTGTTGAATTTGCTGCGCTTTAGCTTGTGCTAATCGAAGTTTGGCCTCTTTTACAGCTGCAGAATTTGTTTGTGTTTCGGCAATCGAGTGAAGTTGAGCTGCGTGAATGATTTGCTTATTGTTGCCGTCAGCAGCGTCGTATACCTCGCGCGTTGTGTTTGGAATGAATATGTAGATGCAAGCAGAGTCAGCCTTCTGATAGCGGTCGGTCACTAACCAGCCGAGGTTGTTTTGTTCGTCGATGGCTAAAAAGTAATCGTTGGCAGGAGAGTTGAATGGCATACCTAAATTTTCAGCTTTTAGAAATTGCTTCGTGTCAGCATTGTAACGCGTAACAAAAAGGTCGTATCCTCCTAAACTCTCGTCACCCTGCGCAGCATAATATAGTGTCACACCATCAGGCATCATGAAAGGGTAGTCTTGGTCTTCGTTCGTATTGTCAAACCCATTAAGTGGAATAGGTGTATTCCAACCTTTGCCAGCTCGAAAACTGGCGTAAAGCCGTTTATTGTTGCCAGACTTGTCAGAAGCAGAGAATATAATCCGATCGCCCAATTCGTTAATGTAGCCTGTTTGGCCTAACGCCTGTGGCGCATTGTTAATTCTGCCAACTTCCTCGTTCATGTTGATGATTCGTCCGGCTTCGTGTGATAAGTGTAAACTCTTTAATACTGCATCGCGGCTAACCTTAATGCTATCGATAAATGTAATACGCTCTGTGCCGCGTAACATGTCGATACCACGGTTGGCTCTGTTCAAGTCTTGCTCTAATCTATCTGTAGAACGGCCCGCAGAATGAGCACTTTCTATCTCTCGCTGCAAGACGCGAGCGGCATCAGTAAATTTATAATTTTGAATGAGTTGTTCGGCGGAATGTGTGGCCGCTATAGGTGTATTTACATTTGTAGTTTTTTTCTTTTGGGCAAAAGAAGGAATGCATAATGAGGCTGCAATTAAACAAGTAATAATAGTTAGTCGATTCATATTCTATTCGTATTCTATTTTGAATGCAAAATGCTTTAGTAGTTGATACATTTTATGCTATTGAGCGTTCAAATGTACGATTTTCTTTTAGAAGGGTTACTATGAATATTATATTTTATGTAAATTTGCATGCTGAAAGATTTTGACTTATTGGTTTAATATTGGTAAGGAGAGTCTTTAATAAAAGGTTTAAATATAAAGTTGTAATTGTATGATTTATAATATAAAGCGTGTCGTATTTGTATTGAGTTGCTTCCTTTGTTTGGGCGTTTTTTGCCCCCTTCAAGTGAAGGGCCAGAAGAAGGTAGAAAAGACGGTGAAGTATACGGTACAATCAGGTGAAACGATATTGGGTATTGCTCATCGTCACGGCACAACGCTTGATCATTTATTGAGCTTGAATCCAGGAGTGCAGCCTGATTATGTGCAAGCTGGACAAGTGGTTATTGTACCTTATGTGCCTGGTGGTGCAGAACCAGCTCCTACTCCAGCACAGCGTGCAGCAGCGGCTCGGGCTACAGAGAAGAATGCTGTGGTGAAGAAACAACCAGCGGCAGGGAACGCTGCGATTATGCCAAACGCTGTGTCAAAGGTTAGTTATGCTGAAGTGGGACAACAACCACAGCCTGTTAAGGTGACTTATAAGGAGTATAAGGCAAAAAAGAAGGAAACGGCTTATGGTATAGCAAAAGCGAATAATATAACCGTTGACGAGTTGATAGAGGCTAATCCTGAAATGAAGCAGGAGGGATATAAGTTGAAGAAGGGAAGTGTGTTGCGTATCCCTGTGAAGCCTATAGTTAAGAAGCCAACCTTTAAGGGATTGAACACAATACGCTTAGCTGTAATACTTCCGTTAGTAGGTAATGGCGTGGAGTTTGACCGTAGTGTAGAATTTTATAGAGGCCTGCTGATGGGCGTAGAGGAATTAAAACAAGCGGGGGTAAATGTGGTTGTCTCGGTGTATAATGAGCCTGCTCCCGATGTAAGCATCGCAAGCCAGATGTTGCAAGTCGTGGGGCAGAATCCTGACGTTATCGTTGGTCCGCTTTACCCTACACACTTTACGGATGTGACGGCAGTATCGGCAAAAAAGGTAAAGGTCGTAGTGCCTTTCTCGTCAAAGGTGCCACAGGTAGACTATCGTCCTGAAGTGTACGTGTTAAATACTCCTGCCGTCTATGAGAACGCTTTGGCTTTAGACTTGTTTATGACCAATTTTAAGAAGCAAACGCATGTTATATTATTGCATGGTCAAGCGGGTAATAAACGTAGCTTTAGTGAAGAATTGCAGCGTAGATTGAGTAGCGCAGGGTATGATATCGTAAGTTTGCCTACTTCTGCATCAACGCAACAGATGACAGCAGCCTTGTTGGGGAAAAAGCAAGGCGAGTATATCATTGTACCCGATGATGCAAGTGAGGCTACGATGAAGCAAATGTTGACAAAAACGGCGGATTTGCAGCATGCTTTGTCTGGTGCTCAAATATCGTTGTTGGGTTATGAAAGTTGGTTGCCTTATGCGGAAGGAAGTATGCGTGAGCAAATTCATGCTGCAAACACGTACATTCTGACTCCAAATTACTATTATCCATACACGACGGCTTCGAAGGCTTTTTATGATAAATATAGAAAGTGGTTTAAGGCGGACTTTGTGTCAAGCAAGCCTCGTATGGCTCCTTTGGGTTATGATTTTGCGAGAGGCTTTTTAGGCAGCATGGCTACTTATGGCTATGATTTTAGTACACAGTCACCACAAAAGGGAAGTGTCGCAGCACAACCTAAGTTACAGTCAGAACCTCGATTTATTACCGTTGGGGGTAATGGTGGATATGTAAGCCGTAGTATGTGGCTTGTTCGTTTTAAACGAGATATGAGCATTGTGAAAATATCGGCACAATAAGCGTCGTAACTATATATGGTGTTATGCAGAATATAATTTACATAAAACGATGTGTAGTTGTATGCGTGCTTATGCTACTCATGTCGGTTGCGTCGCGTGCACAGATAGGTGAGCCAAGGCATAATATATGTATAGGCTTTACGGGGGGTGTGGCGATGAATCAAATTGGATTTGACCCGACAATAAAGCAAAAGTGGCACGTCGGACCAACCTTTGGCATTGTGGCACGCTTTACGAGTGAACGTTATTTCAAAGCCTTTTGTGCATTACAATTGGAATTGAACTATAGTGAAATGGGGTGGAGCGAACAGGTATTGAACTCACAGTCAGAACCTCTGCCCGATACTTATAAGCGTAATCAACATTACATACAATTCCCCGTTTTGGCTCGTTTGGCTTGGGGACGCGAAAGTCGTGGCCTCATGGGCTACTTCTTGGCAGGTCCGCAAGTGGGGTATTGTTTTAAGGAAAGTAGTAAACAAAGCAACTTTACATTAGATGGTAGCGGACACCCCGACCGACCTAATGGACTTTATGCTCAGTATGATATGTCAATTGACAAAAAGTTTGATTATGGTATAACTGCAGGGTTGGGTGCTGAACTTACGACTAAAATAGGACACTTCTTAGTAGAAGGTCGTTACTATTACGGTTTGTCAGATATCTTTAATAATGCAAAGAAGGACGTGTTCAGTCGTTCGAACAATGGCACGATCGTAGCAAAGGTGACATATCTGTTTGATGTGCGGAAGTGACATCTCATAATCGAAAAAAATAAATACAAAATACAATGGAATTAGCAAAGACTTACAATCCCGAAGAGGTTGAAGGTAAATGGTATCAGTATTGGACTGACAACCACCTTTTCTCTTCAAAACCCGATGGACGTAAACCCTATACAGTTGTAATCCCTCCCCCTAACGTGACGGGCGTGTTACATATGGGACACATGCTTAACGAAACCATACAAGACATCTTGGTTCGTCATGCTCGCATGGAAGGTAAAAACGCATGTTGGGTGCCTGGTACTGACCATGCTTCAATTGCAACTGAAGCGAAGGTGGTAAATCGCTTGGCGGAGCAAGGAATCAAAAAGACCGACCTTACGCGTGATGAATTCTTGAAGCATGCTTGGGACTGGACGGAGGAACATGGAGGCATTATATTGAAGCAATTGCGTCGTGTTGGTGCTTCGTGTGATTGGGATCGTACGGCTTTCACAATGGACGAAGAGCGTTCTAAGAGTGTTATCCATGTGTTTGTAGACCTTTACCGCAAAGGATTGATTTATCGTGGCGTTCGCATGGTCAATTGGGACCCGAAGGCTAAAACGGCACTGTCAGATGAAGAAGTAGTGTATAAGGAGGAGCATACGAAACTCTATTACATGAAGTATTATGTAAGTGAAGATGATGGCACGGGTGCTACTGGCGAAGAAGGTGAAATTATTCACCAAGATGAGAAAGGCCGATATGCCGTTGTAGCAACAACTCGTCCTGAAACGATTATGGGTGACGTGGCAATGTGTATTAATCCTAACGACCCGAAAAATCATTGGTTGAAGGGTAAGAAGGTGATCGTTCCGTTGGTAGGTCGTGTTATTCCTGTGATTGAAGATGAATATGTAGACATTGAGTTTGGTACAGGTTGTTTGAAGGTAACTCCTGCACACGATGTGAATGACTATATGTTGGGTGAGAAGTATAACTTGCAAGCTATTGATATCTTCAATGATGATGCTACTATCTCTGAGGCAGCTGGTATGTACGTAGGTCAGGAGCGTTTCGCTGTACGTAAGCAAATCGCTATAGACTTGCAAGAGGCTGGCCTTATGGAGAAGATTGAGGACTATGACAATAAGATAGGTTGCTCAGAACGTACGGGTGTGCCTATCGAACCAAAATTGTCTATGCAATGGTTCCTCAAGATGCAGCACTTTGCTGACTTGGCTTTACCTCCCGTAATGAACGATGAGATAAAGTTCTACCCAACAAAGTATAAGAATACTTATCGCCACTGGTTAGAGAATATCAAGGATTGGTGTATCTCACGTCAACTTTGGTGGGGACATCGCATTCCGGCTTACTATCTGCCTGAAGGTGGTTATGTAGTAGCTGAAAGTATCGAAGAGGCCGTTAAGTTGGCACAAGAGAAGAGTGGTAATGCTAATCTTACAGCCGCTGATTTGCGTCAAGATGAAGATGCACTCGATACATGGTTCTCATCTTGGTTGTGGCCTATATCTCTCTTTGACGGTATTATGAATCCTGATAATGAGGAATTCAACTATTACTATCCTACGAGTGATTTGGTGACAGGTCCAGACATCATCTTCTTCTGGGTGGCTCGTATGATTATGGCTGGTTACGAGTTTACGGGTAAGATGCCGTTTAAGAATGTATATTTTACGGGTATTGTACGTGATAAGTTGGGTCGTAAGATGTCAAAATCACTTGGCAATTCGCCAGACCCACTTGATCTAATTGACCGCTTTGGTGCTGATGGCGTGCGAATGGGTATGATGTTGGCAGCTCCTGCTGGCAATGACATCTTGTTTGATGAAGCACTTTGTGAACAAGGTCGCAACTTCTGTAATAAAATCTGGAACGCTTTCCGTTTGGTACAAGGTTGGCAAGTTGATAAGACTGCGGCTCAGCCCGAGACTGCACGTTTGGCAGTAGAATGGTTTAATGCAAAATTGCGTCAGAGCGCAGCAGAGATTGCCGACCTTTATTCTAAATATCGCTTAAGTGAGGCTTTGATGGAGGTTTACCACCTCTTCTGGGACGAATTTTCAAGTTGGTTCCTTGAAATGGTAAAGCCTGCTTATGGTAGCCCGATTGATGTGACTACTTACGAGGCCGTGTTAGAGGCTTTCAATCACTTGCTCCACTTGCTTCACCCCTTCATGCCTTTCATTACCGAAGAGCTTTGGCAGCACTTGGCAGAGCGCAAAGAGGGTGAAAGCATCATGGTAAGTCCACAAACGATTGCAGTTCCTGCTGAGGGTGATGACGCTATTTTGGCACAAATTGAGATGATGAAGAATGTGGTGGCTGGTGTACGTGCTATTCGTAATACGAAAAATATCTCACCGCGTGAGGTGCTTGACTTGCAGGTAATTGCTGCTAATCCTATCGCTGCATTGGATAGTTTGGTTGTAAAGATGGCCAATGTAAATGGTGTAGTCGTTGTTGAAGCAAAGGGAGAGGGTGTTAGCTCATTCATGGTAGGTACGACAGAATATGCTGTACCCCTTGGTGGTTTGATTGATGTCGAAGCTGAGATTGCAAAGGCTGAAGCTGAACTCAAACACTTGGAGGGCTTCTTGAATGGTGTGAAGAAGAAACTCTCAAATGAGCGCTTTGTTAACAATGCGCCTGCTGCGGTTGTTGAATTAGAACGTAAGAAGCAGTCTGATGCAGAAAGCAAGATTGCTACGTTGAAGGAGACGATTGCTTCACTTCAAAAGTAAATCCCTTAACTTAAACTGAATAAGATGTGCGAATGTGCTACTTGAAAGGAACAAGTATGCACGTTCGCATATTTATGTATGGACCTATAAAGGTCTGCTTCCTTTTTTATGATAAAAAGATACTATTTATTTTTACTCTTCGTCTGTAGCTCTTCTATTGTGACGATGGCTCAGTCGTCGTTGCATGATGTAGTAAATGATTATTTACGAAATTATCAAATAAGTGGGTATCAGCCGCGTGATAGAATGGGGTTGGACTCTTTGCGTGCAGATGAAAGTGCACATGAGCTGTATGTGTATGCGAATGAACCATTTTGTTCGCAACCCTTTACACCTCAAAGTGTTCGAACTATTTATGATGACATTCAGCACCGATTGCCTGCACCCTATAATACATATCGTTTGTCGATTTACAATAAGAAGCTTCAACTGATAGAGGACTTAATTCCTAATATCTATCGTAGTGGTAATCAAGATGCGACTCGTCTTTGGGGAAAGTTAGATTATCAAGGTTGGCCTTGGGTGAAGAATACATCGCGTCCTTACACCATTACGAAGGGATTACAAAATCGTCACCTCTTTATATGGCCCAGTCATGGTAGATATTATAAAGAAGGGGCATGGCAGTGGCAGCGCCCTTATTTATATTGTACGACAGAGGACTTGTTTACTCAGTCGTTTGTATTCCCTTATCTATTCCCTATGCTTGAAAGGGCTGGAGCCATTGTTGCTTCTCCACGTGAACGAGACTATCAAACACACGAATCGGTGGTTGATAATGATAATCCAAAACAGCAGGGTTTGTATGCTGATTCGTCGCAGAGTGATGCGCAGTGGCAGGTGTCAGCAGACTCGTGTGGATTTGCTATGAACGAAAGTTTGTTGAATGATGAGAGCAAGCCTTTTAGTAGTGGGACGTATCGTATGGTCCCAACAGTAAATCGCCGTAGTAAGTTAGCTACTGCAACGTGGATTCCACAAATCCCTGTTGATGGCCGATATGCCGTATATGTAAGCTATGCTTCGCGTTCTAATTCTGTGCCTGATGCACATTATATGGTTTATCATAAAGGGGGACGTACAAATTTTGTGGTAAATCAGCAGATGGGCGGTGGAACTTGGGTGTATTTAGGAACGTTTGAGTTTGCGCAAGGAAGCAATATTGCAGGGCGGGTTGTATTGACTAATCAAAGTGACTATCGCGGTGTGGTGACGGCAGATGCCGTTCGCTTTGGTGGTGGCGTTGGCCAGACGGAGCGTGGAATGGCTGGAACATCTGGTTTGCCGCGCTATTTAGAGGCAGCTCGATATTATGCCCAGTGGGCAGGCGTACCAGACTCGTTAGTAAATACGGAGAATGGAGCTAACGACTATAATGACGACTTGCGCGTTCGTAGTAATATGCTAAACTATTTGGCCAAGGGAAGTACTTACGTTCCTGGTCAGGGAGGAGAAGGCGTACCTTTTGAACTATCGTTGGCGATTCATAGTGATGCAGGCTTTCATACAGATAATAGTATATATGGTTCGCTCTCTATTTCGACCACTCAAAATGCTGATGGTAATACGGTGTTTGCTTCAGGATTGTCGCGGTTAGCATCGTCAGACTTCGCGCAGTTAGTACTGCGCTCGTTGACGGACGATCTGAGTCGTACATTTCATATAAATTGGTCACAACGTGAACATTGGGACCGCAACTATGCAGAAACGAGAATGCCAGAAGTACCCTCAGCTATTCTTGAGACTATGTCACATCAAAATTTTGGTGATATGCGTTTCGGACATGATCCCTTGTTTAAGTTTACGTTAGCGCGTTCAGTCTATAAAAGCATACTCCGCTATGTAAACTACGAACATGGTGTGACAAATTACGTGGTGCAACCGCTTGCGCCACATGCTTTTGCTGCACAATTGTCATCTGATGCGAGTAGTGTACGGCTGAGTTGGCAGAGTACATGCGATTCTTTAGAAGAAAGTGCAAAGCCGACAGGGTATGTGCTTTATACGCGAGTGGACGATGACGATTTTGATAACGGATTGTCTATCGGAAATGTAACGGAGTATACTCTGCCCCTATCGGCAGGGCACGTCTATAGCTTTAAAGTCACGGCGGTGAATGCTGGTGGAGAAAGTTTCCCTACTGAGGTATTGAGTGCCTATCGCAGTTCTCAGCCGAATGCGCAACGTTTGTTAATCGTCAATGGATTTACGCGATTAAGTGGCCCTGCTTATGTTGATACTGCCGATTCGTTAGGCTTCTGTTTAGACGTTGACCCAGGTGTGCCTTATATGTCGACTACGGCTTATAGTGGACTACAACGTGTGTTCGATCGTTCGAGGATGGGACATGAAGGCTCGTCAGGCTTGGGTTATTCAGGCCATGAATGGGTGGGTAAGGAAATAGCTGGCAATACGTTTGATTATACCTATTGTCATGGTCAGGCAATGGCAAAGAATGATGCTTATTCCTTTAGTTCTGTAAGTAGTGAAGTCTTTTGTGCTCCTTCTTTAAGCTTAAAAGGAGTGGCTGCTATTGATTATATAGCGGGCTTGCAAGCCGTGCGCGATTATAATTTAAAGCCGTATCCTGTCTTTACTGATGCAGTGCGTAATAAGTTGGCTGATTATTTGGAGGAAGGAGGCCGGTTGTTACTGAGTGGCAGTTTCGTAGGTTCTGATAATCAAACAAAGGCCAATCAGAATTTTATAGAAAATGTACTGAAGTATAAGTATGACGGTTCTGCAAGGAACGATTCGACCGATTATGTGAATGGATTGAATAGGCAGTTTCTTATCTATCGTCAGCCCAATGCTCAACATTATGCATCAATAGCTCCTGACGCTTTAGTGCCAACCTCCAATAAGGCTTTTACGGCCTTTGTCTATGGAGGGGGACAGAGTGCAGGCGTGGCCTATCGTGGCAAGAATTACCGAACGCTATGTATGGGTTTCCCTTTTGAGTGCATTCGTGACGCGAAGGTGCGAGCCGAGGCTATGGAAGCTATCTTGAAATTCCTTTGTTCGAAAGAATAAAAAGACAGTGGGTGTTTTCAGCGAATGGCTGAAAATATCCACTGTCTCTTGTTTACATAGGAAGGATTATTCAAAGTCAACGCAAGCTCGTTCGGCAATGTGCTTCATCAGTTCGCTTGCAATGGCTTTGTGGGCTGGGTGCGTGCTGTAGGCTTTAACGTCATCTAAGTTGTCAAAAGATGAGGTAAGGCAGATGTCCCACTTCTCGGCAGCGTTGATATTAAATCCTACGTGTACGCTGCGGATAAAGGGAATGGTTGTAGGTAAACCTTCAATGCCTTCTTTAAAGGCTTGTTGAGCAGTTTCGCGAAGGTCGGTAGGTACGTCGTCGCGAAATTTAAACATTACAATGTGTTGTACCATGTCTTTTTATTTATGTGTTGCTAATTATCGAAAAAATCATTAGTTGTTAATAGCGCCACAGTGTGGGCAGCGCCCTTTGCGAGGGATAGACTGACCGCACACTCCACAAAGGAGGTGGGAAGGCTGATGAATGATGTATTGCCGAATAGCGAATATCCAGTATATAATCAAAAGAGGATAACCTATATATATAGGTGTAGTGAGTGTGAAGGTGAGGTAAAGCACGACACACACGCCTCCTAATGATGCAAGGTAAGAGAGACTATCGCCAATGTCGGGTTGACGTCGTATTTCGTCAACAACGGCTACGGCAACTATCAGCATGGCCCATACGGAGGCGATGAATAGAGCCATGATAAGGGGCAAGTCAGAACTGAATGGATTGAGTGTGGGGTGAAAGTAATATTCAACCCAGGTGTTGGGGATAAAGCGTTGAATGCTGCCATAAAGTGCTGCCGAACTGCTTACGCATAAGCAGAGTAGGGTGGGGTAAAAGCTGGGGATGTCGCGAAAGTGGACAATGCGGAAGTGCTTATGTCGAACACTTTGTATCAACCAACACAGTATGGCTAATCCTAAAATGCTGAGCACGTAGATAGAACGACTGTCTGAAAAGTAATAGATGAATTTCGAAATAGGGTCATCGGGAACAACATTGGTTAATAGCGCCTTTTCGTGAATCCAACCTTGGGAAAGTTGGTCGCGAGCAACTTTTACCCAAACGGAGTCGGTAGAGTCGGAAGGAACGTACATGATGCGTGCCACAACAAGTTGATCGCCGCTATTGATCTTAATTGTGTCGTTAATGATAGCTCCGTAATCAGGAAGCCCTTGTAGTGGAGGAGCGGTTAGAACGTTCAGACTATCTGTTGCTTGGAAGTTATACCCAGTCCAGTAATGATGATTGATGTAAAAGTTTACAGAGTCTACGGCCCCTTCGCTTGCAGCCGTCCAGTGGTCTACCTTGTTGGGGTGAGAATAATAGCAGGCTGCATTCAATAGGCAGGTGAGTAGCAAGGAGAGTAGCAGTGTAACTTTACTTTTCATATCTTATGTAGGTGTATGGGAATGTGGGTTATCGGCTTTCGGCTTTTAAGACCTTCATTTCGCAATTTTTGCAATCAAACTTAAGTGGGAACGTGCGCCCGTCAGGTAGACGAAGTGAGAGTTGGCGAGGACTATCTTTTGTCTCTTTTAGGCAGATGCCAAGTGCAAAACGAATGCAATGACGGCAAGTCATGAGGGTAGCTTCTCCCTTAGGTTCTTTTATTTCAAAGGCTGGAGCTATGGTCGTTACGCCATGTTCTTTGTAGAAGTTTTCGGCTAGGTGGTTGGCCACGTTAGCAGTGAAAGGAAGTTCGTTGGGCAATAGTTGACGTAGGGCTTCATGCTTCACATTGCCTGCTCGGTCGCGCTCGTAGCAAGTGAGGTGGTTTGTTTGCAAACGGTCACATATCAGTCTGCGCCATTCTGTTAAGACCGATGCAGGAATAAATCGCTCGCCTTGAGTTTCGATGTTTACTTGTTCAACAACAAAAGGCGTTCCCCCCATTTTGGTAAGTTGTCGTTCAATATTTGCGCGTTGAGAAGTTCGTGCCGTCTTATGCGTATAGTCAAAACGTAATGTGACATGGCACCCACTTTCGTCGCTCATGTCAAGTGCGTAACCATTGTCAACTTCGCGCAGTGTGATGTTGACTGCAAGAGTGCGCTTTGCTGTATCCTTTGCCAAGGCTTTATCGAAAGCAAAGTCTTGATTGCGGTGTAAGAGTTGTCCACGAGCGAGCGGTGGGAACGTAGCGGGATAGACTTTGTCTCCTTCTACCTTATTGACGCGAAATCCTTGGAGTTTCCCTTCTTTGTCGATGAAGCATAAGCCATCGCCAGCTACAAGTTCATTCGAAAGGTCGCTCAGAGGATTAAAAGTAAAACAGTTTCGTTCCGTTCGTCCTACTTTCCCCACTGCAGGACCTATGGCTTTTGGGGTAGCAAAGGAGTGAATTGGCTGCTTGGCGCGTCCATGTAAGAAGTATTCAGTAAATCCTCGGTTAAACGAGCGGTTTACATCGGGAGTGAAAGTGAGATGCGAAGTGCCAAACGAGGCGCGTTCGTAATCCTCACTTCGCTTATTAATAATTTCGTCAATCTGCTTTCGATACCATGCGGTTACATTCTTTACGTAGCCAACGTCCTTTAATCGTCCTTCAATCTTAAAAGATCTAACCCCCGCGTCCATCATTTCTTCCAAATGTTGGGTGCGGTTCATGTCCTTCAGCGATAGTAAATGCTTGTCATTAACTAAAACGTTTCCATTTTCGTCAACGAGGTCGAAGGCCAATCTACAAAACTGAGCGCAGCAGCCTCGATTGGCAGAGCGGTTGAAGCAATACTGTGAGGCGTAGCATCGTCCGCTATAACTAACACACAAGGCTCCATGAATAAAAGCTTCGAGTGGCGTTTTGACGGTTTGTGCAATACGGCGCGTCTGCTCGATAGATGTCTCGCGGGCTAATACAATTTGCTTAAAGCCTGCAGCTTCTAACCATTTGGCCTTCTCGGGGGTGCAATTATCCATTTGTGTTGAGGCGTGTAAGGCAATAGGGGGAAGTTTCATTTTAAGCAAACTGAGGTCTTGTACGATGAGTGCGTCAACACCAATATTATATAGTTGCCAGATGAGCGCCTCTGCACTTTTAAGTTCACTATCCCAAAGAATTGTGTTGAGCGTTACGTATATGCGTACTCCAAAGAGGTGAGCATAGTCACATAGCTTCTTTATATCTTCAATAGAATTACCTGCTGCGGAGCGTGCGCCAAAACTGGGGCCACCTATATATACGGCATCTGCTCCATGCTTAATAGCTTCTATGCCGCATTCTATGTTGCGGGCTGGAGCAAGTAATTCTATCTTTCCTTTTTTCTTATTTTGTAGCGTCATGTTTTGTGAACGTTATTTATGACAAAGATAGTGCAAACCGAATGCAAAAAGCCAAGCTTGCTTGAGATTTTTGCTGAGGTGCAACCTATCTTATACAAAGATAGTGCAAACCGAACGCAAAAAGCCAAGCTTGCTTGAGATTTTTGCTGAGGTGCAGCCTATCTTATACAA